>ENA-ORIC01000697-ORIC01000697.1-human-gut-metagenome-genome-assembly--contig:-NODE-697-length-39650-cov-5.014884_pt1 | contig 39650 bp, 33 predicted proteins | sample MGYA00243023_ERZ508732 | MGnify/ENA primary metagenome ERZ508732 (study PRJEB26277, sample SAMN04329767) | human gut metagenome | biome: human-associated habitat | host: Homo sapiens | place: USA... | reverse complement strand
ATGGGTGAGCAAGGCTATACATACGACAAGATTCTGCTACACTACTATAAAGGAGCAGACATCCGCCGTTTCTATTAATCCAATCTTACAGGTAATCATGAAAAAGACATCACCGTGGGCATGGATTCCCACCCTCTACTTTGCGCAAGGATTGCCATACGTGGCAGTGACCATCATCTCGCTTGTCATGTATAAAAGACTGGGCATCAGCAATACCGAGCTGGCCTTCTATACCGGCTGGCTCAACCTGCCCTGGGTCATCAAACCACTGTGGAGTCCGTTCATCGACCTCATCAAGACCAAACGCCGGTGGATTGTCACCATGCAGATGCTCATCGGTGCAGGACTGGCAGGCATTGCCTTTACCATCCCCACGGAATATTTCTTTCAACTGACGCTCGCCCTGTTCTGGCTGCTCGCCTTCAGTTCTGCCACACACGACATTGCTGCCGACGGATTTTACATGCTGGCGCTCGATTCTCACGAGCAAGCACTGTTTGTAGGTATCCGCAGCACCTTCTACCGTATTGCCACCATTGCCGGACAAGGGCTGCTCATCATGCTGGCAGGCCGGTTGGAAACGGTGACAGGCAACATTCCATACGCGTGGTCCATCACCTTCTTTGTGCTTGCCGGCATCTTTCTTGCCGTGTGGCTTTACCATCGTTTCATCCTCCCCCATCCGGCTGCCGACCATCCGGCAAAGGAAGTATCCGCTTCCGGGTTGATGAAAGAATTCTTTACCACCTTTACCACCTTCTTTCAAAAAAAGCACGCCACAGTTGCCATTGCATTCATGCTGCTATATCGACTTCCCGAAGCCCAATTAGCCAAAATGGGAATCCCCTTCTTGCTCGACCCGATAGAAAAAGGAGGCTTGGGACTTACTACCGAAGAAGTGGGCTTTGTGCAAGGAACAGTCGGTATCATAGGACTTACGTTAGGAGGCATTTTGGGAGGCATTGCCGTAGCCCGGGGAGGTCTTAAACGCTGGCTTTGGCCCATGGTATGGGCTATCTCGTTACCTGATTTTGTTTATGTATACCTCAGCTATGCACAACCGGATTCCTTGTTGTTTGTCAACATTTGCATCTTCATCGAACAGTTCGGATACGGTTTCGGATTCACAGCCTACATGCTCTACCTCATTTACTTTGCCGACGGCGAGCACAAGACGGCACACTATGCCATCTGTACCGCTTTTATGGCGCTTGGCATGATGATTCCGGGAATGGCTGCCGGATGGCTGCAAGAGCACTTGGGATACAACCACTTTTTTATTTGGATTATGATATGTTGCATCGCCACATTCGGAGTCACGGCTTTGCTGAAGATTCATCCCGAATTTGGAAAGAAAACCTTAAAAAGTTAATGTTAAATTCAACAATACAAGCCATTGCATTGTTTCCTTTTCAGACGATAACATATAAAACAGAAGATATATGAAAAAAATTATTTTATTGGTATCAGTTGTATTGTTTGGCTGCGTAGGATACGCACAAGCACAAACATCTGAAAAAAAGCTGAGTCGTCAAGAACGAAAGGAAGCTAAAAGAGCCATGGAGCAGGCATTGTTTGAAGAAGCCAAACAAGCCATAGAAAACAAAAGCTTTACCCTGGAAGCGGATCAGGTTATCTTTAAACGGGGCAGAACTGCATTTGTCTCTTCAAACACAAATTTTGTGACAGTCAATGGTAATAAAGGCTCCGTACAGGTAGCTTTCAATATACCTGTAAGCGGTCCCAATGGCTTGGGTGGAGTAACTGTAGACGGCAATGTGTCCGGCTACAAAGTGACCACAGACAAAAAAGGCAACATCCGTCTGGCAATGAATATCACAGGTGTAGGTATTTCTGCCCAAGTCAATATTTCACTGGCCAATGGCGGCAACAATGCAACAGTGGATATTCTTCCCAATTTTCATTCCAACAGACTTACCTTATCAGGCACTCTGTTGCCATTGGATAAATCAAGCGTATTCAAAGGAAGGTCTTATTGACAGATTTTTCCTAAATTCAGCTTCAACCGAGTTTTTCATTTCTACTGTCACTGCTGCCACCATAGGATGCTTATCACATACAACATCCTATCAATAAACGACTTATCCAAGTGGTGGCAGTAGCAGTTCTTTCACCGTTATCAAATAATTCTAAGAAAATTTGGAAATGCCCCAAATAAGTCCTATACTTGCTTATCATTTTAATACTACAATAAGTATCTACAAATGAAAAAACACACTTATACAACTATACACTATGAAACACCTGTTAACCCTGTGCATAGGATTTTTCATGTTGCTCTCTTGCAACAATAAACCCTCTCAATCTGCCGCAATAGCAACAGACGAACCGGAAGTGAACGAAGATACGCTCTTCAGAGTAATCGATTTGGCAAACAACCTGAAGCCATGCAGTGACTCCTTACTTCTGAGTGATATTGTGGAGGATGTGGAATATGTAAAACTGGAGACGGCAGACAATGGTCTGGTTGGAGCAATGAATAGAGGCTATGTGTCCGACAGTGCCATCTTTTATAGCAGTTCTGGCAATACGACACCTCCTCCTCATATTTTTATGTTCGACCGTTTTACGGGTAAGTTTATCCGTACAATCGGTAAATCAGGGCAAGGACCCGGAGAAATGCATTGGCCCATTGGTGTTGTAGCTAGAGACAGCTTAGTCTATATATCTTCTACTTATCGGAATGAGCTTTTCGTTCATAAAATCAAAGACGGAAAGTTTGTGAAATGTATTCCCTTGAACAAACCACACAGCGCTGCAAGGGATTATTACATTGGCGACAACAGAGTAATCCACTTCCCTTTTTATAGTAATTGGGATGGTAAATATTTAATGTGTGATATGACTATTCAGGATTTTGATGGAAATATCATCCAAGAGCAAACACCGGATGTGGATTATACCGGATTTGACCACAGAAACAGACCGAATACAGGCTTCGCTGTCGCATGGGCTTATAAGAATCATCCCAATGTGTATTCTTTTTTCACGGATACCATCTATGCAGCTTTTGATGACACCATCCGCCCCAGATATCTCTTATCATTAGGGAAATACAAACGTCCGCTCCAACTAAAGGTTAGTCCTGAATGGAAAAATTATATCATATTTCATCATTTTTGTGAAACCAAAGACTGTCTGTTAGGCAGTTTTGGATTGGAGCAAAAAGCATGGTTCTTCAGATACGACAAAAAAAGTAAAGAAATAAAGACATGGAAACAAGAGGCTAAACCATGGGATAATCTTCCAGGATTTGAATGGATAATCAGATCTGCCCCCGGCATCACCAACGACATTGACGGTTGTTCCGACCACCTTCGTAAAATGAGTTATGTCAATGAAAACCAGTTTGCAATCTGTATCACCCAAGACAATATGGATGAAATCAGAAAGATAGTATCCGAATCCACGAACGTGAAATTCCCCGAAAAGCGTCAGCAGCTTCTAGATATGATTGACTCGATGGGGCCGGATGATAATCCGATTCTGGCTATTTATAAATTAAAAGACTGATATAAAGATGGACAGCATTTTAAGTTGCATGACTGCAGGTCATAATATATACACCATAAACAGAGAGCGCAAACAACTGTTCCTGACACACCCTCAGTTGGTGCCTCATCTATATAAGAAAACCACCATAGACAGCCAATCTGATTATTATGCCCGGAAACAACTTTCGATATGCTTTCTTTATCCGCATTGCAATCGAATCGGAAGGTTTCCTTTGTCATTCCCGTCCGTGTGGACTCGCCCGAAAGGGCACAGAATCTGGACCTGGTAGTAGAGCAGCTAATGGCTTTGAAAGATTCCATCCGGATGGAGATAAGAATTCTTGAGGCCGATGAACATCCGCATTATGAATTGAAAATCAGCGATGAACATATACACAAGACTTTTGTGAGGGATGCCTCCCCCGTCTTCCATAGAACCAAATATCTGAACCGGCTGATGCAGGAAGCTGAGGGGGCGATTGTCGGTATATGGGATACCGATGTGCTGCTTCCGAAAGAGCAAATACTGGAAGCTGTTGATGCCATAAGAAAAGGGAATGCGGTCATGAGTTTTCCATACGACGGAAGATTTTATATGCTTCCGCAGGAAGACAGCATGCTGCTGAAGAAACGGGAAATGAACATGGAGGAATGCTGTCAGAAGATATATGAATATGTATTGGCTCACGGACCGAACTCGGTAGGAGGTGCGTTTTTGGTCAATAAGAATGTTTATATCAAGTATGGCGGAGAAAATCAACATTTCTATGGCTGGGGACCGGAGGATGCGGAACGTTGCAAGCGTATGGAGATACTTGGTTTACCCATCTATCGGGCTCAAGGACCACTCCTGCATTTGTTTCATCCCAGAATGCAGAACTCTTGGTTTGGTAATCAGAGGTTGGAGTATGCAAACAGGATGGAATTTATCAGAGTGGCAGGAATGACCAGAAGCCAATTGCTGCAATATATATCTGGATGGAGTATTGGAATATAAGAGGGATGAACTTCATCCCCCCCCCCTCTGATAAACTAAAACGAGCAATCATTTTTTTTGATTGCTCGTTTTATTTGGTAGCCCCTGGGGGAATCGAACCCCCCTTTCAAGAATGAAAATCTTGCGTCCTAACCGATAGACGAAGGGGCCATCCTTGGCATCGATGATTTCTCTCTCGATTGCGAGAGCAAAGGTAGTGACTTTTTTTGAATTACCAAATATTTCCCAAACTTTTTTTCTAACTTTTTGTTCATACTCCATTGAATTGACTATTTACCTAAACTCATTTTTTATGAAAACAATCTTAAAATCAATGACTTGTATTGCTATTGGTGCAATGATGACTGAACCGGCTGCTGCGCAACAAAAAGACAACTATCCTGAACTTGAAGGGCCCGGTCCGGTAATTATTATCTCGAAGGATAAAAATGGAAAGCAAGAATTAATCGATGTATTTAACGAAACACAACGTCCGCATTTTCATGACCCTCGTGCTCCGCGTTTCTTGCTCACTGACCGGCAGGGTAAATTTGCTCTCGGTATTGGCGGTTATTTGAAGACTACCATGGAGTATGATTTTGACGGAACGGTGGATGATATCGATTTTATTCCTGCTCTAATTCCGCAACCGGGGAGTACCCAAGTGCGCAATCAGTTCCAGATGGACGCCGGCACGTCTACCATCTTCCTTAAATTGGTGGGGCGCACCAAGCATTTGGGCAATTTCATTGTCTATACGGCGGGTAACTTCCGGGGCAGTGGCAAGACCTTCGAGCTTCAGAACGCTTATCTTTCTTTCCTCGGCTTCACGATGGGCTATGACACGGGGCTGTTCATGGACCTTGCGGCTTGTCCTCCGACCATCGACTTCCAGGGACCGGATGGCATGACTTTCTATCGTGCCACCCAGTTGCGTTACGAGGCCAATCTGATGAAGGGGCTGAAAGTGGGCGTGGGTGTGGAAATGCCTTCCGTAGACGGTACGCCTGCCAAGGATGTAAGAATCAATAAACAGCGCATGCCGGATATTCCTGCTTATGTGCAATATTCTTGGACAAAGGGCAGCCATGTGCGTGTGGGCGGAATTTTGCGTAGCATGACTTACGAAGACGAGGTCAGCAACAAGGCGAAATCCATTACCGGATGGGGCATTCAGGCATCGGCAACGGCCGGGCTGGGTAATTTCCGTGCATACGGACAGTTTACATACGGTAAGGGCATTGCCCAATATCTGAATGACATGAGTAACTTGAACGTGGACATTGTGCCGGTGGCTGATGAGGCCGGACGAATGCAGGTGCTTCCCATGCGTGGATGGTTTGCGGGGTTGCAATATAACTTCTCGAAGCGTGTTTTTGCTTCCACCTCTTATAGCCAGTCACGTTTGTTTACCAAGGATTGCTATGCTCACTTCAACGAGACCCAGTATAAAAAAGGACAATATCTGGTGGCAAACGTATTTTGGAATGTGACTCACAATTTTCAAGTGGGGGTGGAGTATTTGCATGGATGGCGTGAGGATTTCAATGACCTGAGCCGCGAAGCGAACCGAATCAACCTGAGTGCACAATATAATTTCTAGGGCTTTACCTGTTTTCGAGCGAACACATGGGATCGCCCGAAAACAGGTAAAACGATAATAATTACATATTCTTTATCTCGTCCAGATTCTTTTGGATATCTTCGTCTTTCAATTCGTAATTCATCAGATTACCTGCCAGATATTGGTCGTATGAAGCCATATCAATCAGACCGTGACCTGAAAGATTGAACAGAATGACTTTTTCCTCGCCTGTTTCTTTGCATTTTTCGGCTTCGCGCACTGCGGCGGCAATCGCGTGGCAAGACTCCGGTGCCGGAATAATACCTTCGGCTTGTGCGAATAAACAGCCTGCTCGGAAGGACTCTAATTGCTGGATATCTACGGCTTCCATTAAGTTATCTTTTAATAACTGCGATACAATGACACCTGCACCGTGATAACGAAGACCACCGGCATGAATGTTGGCCGGAGCAAAGTTATGACCCAGTGTAAACATCGGCAACAAAGGAGTATATCCGGCTTCATCACCATAATCATATTGGAATTTACCGCGGGTCAGCTTCGGGCATGAAGCCGGTTCTGCAGCAATGTATCGGGTTTTCTTTCCTTCGAGGATGGTGTGGCGCATGAATGGGAAACAGATACCGCCAAAATTGGAACCGCCGCCAAAACATCCGATAATCATATCGGGATATTCGCCTGCCATTTCCATTTGCTTTTCAGCTTCCAGACCGATGACGGTTTGATGCAGCGTCACGTGGCTCAGCACGGAGCCGAGTGTATATTTACAGTTGGGAGTGGTCATGGCCAGCTCGATGGCTTCGGAAATGGCTGTGCCCAGTGAACCCTGATAGTTGGGGTTGCGGGTAATGATATCTTTACCGGCGCGGGTAGACATAGAAGGTGAAGCGGTGACCGTGGCACCGAATGTTTGCATGATGCTGCGGCGGTATGGCTTTTGATTATAGCTGATTTTTACCTGATAGACAGCAGCTTCCAATCCGAATACTTTGGCGGCATAAGAGAGGGCGGCTCCCCATTGGCCTGCACCGGTTTCGGTGGTGACATTGGTGATACCCTCTTCCTTGCAATAATAGGCTTGTGCAAGTGCCGAGTTCAGTTTGTGCGAACCGATGGGACTCACACTTTCATTCTTGAAATAGATATGTGCGGGAGTACCCAATGCCTGTTCCAATCCGTAAGCACGTACCAAGGGTGTACTGCGATAATATTTATACATTTCGCGTACAGCTTCGGGAATTTCAATCCATGCATCGGTTTGGTTCAGTTCCTGTCGGCAAAGTTCTTTGGCAAAGATAGGAAAGAGGTCTTCGGGTTTCAGGGCTTCTTTGGTTTTGGGATTCAGAGGTGGCATGGGCTTAGTCTTCATGTCAGCCTGTATGTTGTACCAGTATTTAGGAATTTCGTCCTCCGGCAAGATAAAACGTTTCTGTTTTGTACTCATAGCATTTCAAATTAATAGTTTTGGGGTCAAAATTACGTAAAAAAAGAATTGCCTACTAATAAAACGGCTTCTTTTTTTTATTTGTAGCCAAAAGAAAAACAAGAAGTTATTTGTTGTTATAGTTAAAAGAGATATTGAATTTTTGATTAAGTTTGCTTTCGAGATTAAAACGGGAGTGAATTATTTGTAGATACAAAATAAATCGACATGGAGCGTTTACATAAACTTTTCATTTATCGTAAGAAACTGGTAAGGCCATATATCGAACAATTATTGAAATGGATGGATATCATTACTTATGTGATGTCTGCTCTTCTTATCATGACATTGGTATATGAACACGGTTTTCTTATTTCGTTTCAGGAGATAGGAGTAATCAATCGCTTGTATCATATTGTATGGGTTGTTTTTCTGGTAGATACCACTTTACATTTGTTGTTGAATTACTCCGACACTCGGCGTAAATATCGGGGGCTGGCGTGGCTGTTGAGTGTTATGCTTTACCTCACTCTTATCCCGGTGGTGTTTCATGAACCGGAGATACAGGGTGGTATTCATACTTTTTGGGCTTTTTTCAACAGCAGGCTTTACCATGTGATATTGCTCACTCTGCTCTCTTTGTTGCAGCTCTCCAATGGAATTGTCAGATTGTTGGGCAGGCGCACCAATCCTTCACTTATTTTTGCGTCCAGTTTCCTGATATTTATACTCATAGGAGCGGCTCTACTGATGCTTCCGCGTGCTACTTATCACGGTATATCCTTTATTGATGCATTGTTCACAGCCACAAGTGCCACTTGTGTCACGGGATTGGTTTCGGTAGACGTCTCTTCCACTTTTACTCCCGAAGGGTTGTTTATCATCATCATGCTTATTCAGATAGGTGGATTGGGAGTGATGACACTGACTAGCTTTTTTGCCATGTTTTTTATGGGAAATACATCGCTTTACAATCAGTTGGTGGTGCGCGACATGGTTAGTTCGCAATCCCTCAGCTCCCTGCTCTCCACCTTATTATATATATTAGGTTTTACGTTGGCGATAGAAGCTGCCGGGATGGGTATTATTTTTCTTGGTATACATGGTACGATGGATATGACTGTCAGAGAGGAACTGGCTTTTTCTGCTTTTCATTCCATTTCCGCTTTTTGCAATGCGGGGTTCTCTACGTTACCGGGTAATTTAGGCAATGAAATGGTAATGCATGGGCACAATACGATTTATATAACTATTTCGTTTCTCATCATTCTTGGCGGCATCGGCTTTCCTATATTAGTGAACTTGTATGAAACAGTTACATACGAAGTGAAGCGCATTTGGCACCATTACATCAAAGGGAACAAACGCATGCGACGCAAGATACATCTTTATAATCTGAATACTCGTATCGTGCTTATCATGACTGCAATTTTGCTGATAGTGGGGACGGTGGTCATCGTTGTGCTCGAATGGAACAATGCTTTTGCAGGCATGTCGCCCACGGATAAGTGGGTACAGGCATTTTTCAATGCCACATGCCCCCGCACCGCGGGCTTTTCGAGTGTAGGGATGACCACATTCAGCATGCAGACCTTGTTGCTGATGGTGATATTGATGATGATTGGCGGTGGCACACAGTCTACGGCAGGTGGCGTGAAAGTAAATGTTTTTGCTGTGGTAATGCTCAATTTGCGTGCCATCCTGATAGGGGCGGACAAAGTTACGATATTCAATCGCGAGTTGTCTCACGATTCTATCCGTCGTTCCAATGCTACGCTCATTCTCTATCTGCTCGTTGTTTTTGCGGGTATATTCAGTCTGAGTCTGTTGGAACCGCAAGCTTCTATCATGGCATTGGTGTTTGAATGTACATCGGCATTGAGTACGGTTGGTTCGAGCCTCGATCTGACTCCCACATTGGGAAGTGACAGTAAATTGATAATCATTATTCTGATGTTTGTGGGGCGAGTGGGTGTGCTCACCTTGATGTCGAGCATCATCAAACAGAAGAAAATAACCAAATATAGATATCCGAGTGATAACATTATAATCAACTAACGACATGAAATACATTATCATAGGTTTAGGAAATTACGGCAGCGTATTGGCAGAAGAACTTTCTGCATTGGGACATGAAGTGATAGGCGTGGATACAAACGAGCGCCGGGTGGATGTTTTGAAAGATAAGATAGCCACTTCTTTCATTATTGATGCCACGGACGAACAGTCACTTTCGGTATTACCGCTGAAAGATGTGGATGTGGTGATTGTCGCCATTGGCGAGAACTTTGGCGCTTCCATTCGTGTGGTGGCATTATTGAAAAAAAACGGAGTGAAACATATTTATGCGCGTGCGGTGGATGAGGTGCACAAAACGGTACTGGAAGCTTTTAATCTTGATAGTATTCTTACGCCCGAAGAGGAAGCAGCGCGCAGTTTGGTGCAATTATTAGATTTGCATGTTAATGTGGAATCTTTTGAGATAGATGAAGAACATTATGTGATGAAGTTTAAATTGCCCGGTTCTTTTGTGGGATATAAGGTGAGTGATTTGTCACTGGAGAAAGAATTTAATATCAAGATAATCGCACTGGTAAAAGGAAAACAGGTATTCAACAGTTTGGGCATTTCTATTATGGAGCACGCAGTGGAAAATAAATTTGAAGAAGATTATCTGCTGGAAGAAGAAGACCGGCTGGTATGTTACGGAAAATATAAAGACTTTATGGATTTCTGGAAAGCATTGTAATGCAAGGATTTTTTTTGATTTTTTATTCTCTTCATTAAACCTTTTCCTTTTTCCGAAGTCTTATCAATATAATAATTTAGTTTAGTTTTTAGTTTTCTCTGAAAGCCGGCCAATGTGACATTGCCCGGTTTTCGCTTTTTATGGGTGTTTATTTGTTTGTGTCCGTTCCTTTTTGTTACTTTGTCATCATAAAAGTGAGAGTTAAATGAAACAGCTATATTTCATATTTGTTGTTGTGCTATGCATGGCAACCGGTTGTGGAAGCAAGAAAGATGCTTCGGGCGATTCAGACCAACATATTTTTCAAATAGACAGCGTAGACCGTGTGACAGGTGTGCAGCGCATGCAGGTTTCGCGCACCAATCAGGATATTGTTTGCAATGGAAAGAAATATCGGCTGTTTATTGACCGTTCGCCCAGTGATTCTCTGAAAAAGGTGAAGAGTGATGCCGGTATTTTTACCGACAATCGCATTGTGCTCAAGATTGCCCGCGAGAATGGGACAACTCTTTTTTCAAAGACTTTTACCAAACAAAATTTTGCTTCCCTTATTCCTGACCGTTATCTGACACATTCCATCCTCGAAGGAATGGTATTTGATGATGAAAAAACTTCAAATTCCAAGAATATCATTTTGGCTGCCAGTGTCAGTATTCCAATGACTGATTTATATATTCCTTTCTCTATCATTATTACTCCCGATGGAAAAATGACCATGGAGAGAGATGAAGACATGGGAGATTTGCCGTCATTGCAAGGTAACGGCATTAATTAATTCTAAAATAAGAAAATAAAAAGAAGGCATTTAATCTTTTCATGTATTAGGTTGTTGTGTGAGTTACATTACAAACTAAAAATAAGTAAGATTATGAAAAAGATTTTTGCCTTATTTGCCCTGCTGTTATGTTTTGTGCAGTTCAGTCAGGCCGGTGACAAAGTGACCCGTGACGTGAATAAACTTCCCGTTGCTGCCCGTGAGATGATTAACAAGCATTTTCCGCAAGCTAAAGTGGAGTATATCAAGATTGAGAAAGATTTATTTCTTTCCACTTCTTATGATGTAAAGATGTCCGACGGTATTGAGCTGGAGTTCAACTCAAAGGGAGAGTGGGTTGAAATAGATTGTAAGAACAAGGCTGTACCTGCCATATTCATTCCTAATACGATAGTCAAATATATGCAGAAAAATTATGGCGGTCATAAGATTATCAAGATAGAACGTGACCGTAAAGGCTACGAGCTCACTTTGGAGAATGGACTGGAAGTGGACTTCGATCAGTTTGGAGGATTTTTGAAGTTAAGTGACTGATTATTTTTGTCTTGTTATTCGTAAAGTATAATATGCCATATTAACGTGTGCGTAATTCCGATTAGATATAGTAAATTCTATCTTTTAATAATAAAGAAACTATGAATAAAATGGGAATTTTCGTAAGAGAACAAGCTGGAAAAGTACGTTTGGTGAGACAGCATTATGCACTGACTTTTTGTGTAGCCCGTCATTCATGGATTACAATAGTTAAAAAGGAGAACTGAGTATATTGTATATCAATCACATTTATTCCAAGCGATTATTGATGTGGTTAGGAAATTTTATATAACTTTGCTTCGATTATAACAGATAAATAAAATGAGATTATGATATGGCTATATATAATATTGTTTCTTATCCTGATAGGAGGATGTATTGCGTGGGCGGTATGGAAAGCGCCAAGTGATGTAGACTTGTGGGGAGAAGAACAGGAATAATACTAATAATGGGCGGATAATTTATCCGCCCATTATTAGTATTATTCCATCTGTTGATAGTCTTTTGCCAAACCGCCTTCGCTGGTTTCTTTGTAAAGAGAAGGAAGGTCGTGTCCTGTTTGTTTCATCACTTCTACCACTTTATCGAATGAGACACGGTGGTTACCATCGGTAAACGCCGAATAAATATTGGCATCCAATGCACGTGCGGCAGCATAAGCATTGCGTTCGATACACGGAATCTGTACCAATCCGCATACGGGGTCACAAGTCATGCCAAGGTGATGCTCCAATCCCATCTCGGCAGCATATTCTATTTGTGCAGGACTTCCGCCAAACAATTGGCTGGCAGCAGCAGATGCCATGGAGCATGCAACTCCTACTTCTGCCTGACAACCTGCTTCGGCTCCTGAAATAGATGCGTTGTGCTTTACGATATTTCCTATTAATCCTGCTGTGGCAAGTGCTCTCAGAATGCGGGTATCGCTAAAGTCACGGCTTTTCTGTAAGTGATAAAGTACTGCCGGAACCACTCCGCAGGAACCACAAGTGGGAGCGGTTACAATCTTTCCGCCCGAAGCGTTTTCTTCGCTCACAGCCAGTGCATAAGAAAAAACCAGTCCGCGTGAGCGCAAATTATCTTTGTATCCTTTGGCTTTAATATAATAGGTAGAAGCCTTTCTGCGTAAGTTCAGCGGACCGGGTAATACTCCTTCCTGGTCCAAGCCGCGTTCGATGGATTCTTTCATGGTTTTCCATACTTCAGCCAGATAGTCCCAAATATCTTCGTCTTCACATTGCTGAACATATTCCCAGTAATTGCGACCGGTACGTTCGCACCAATACAGAATTTCACTCATTCTGCTCATGTTGTATATGTCGGGGGTAGCACCTTTGTCATGTCCTTCTTCTGCCAGTGCACCGCCTCCCACACTGAATACAGTCCATTCGTCTGTGACTTTTCCATTTTCATTCAATGACTTGAATGTCATTCCATTGGGATGAAAGGGAAAGAAGATATGTGCTTTCCATATTAATTCGACGGGGGCATGCGGTTGCAGTGTATCGAGGATGGCTACATCGGTCATGTGACCTTTGCCGGTGGCTGCAAGACTTCCATATAATGTTACTTGAAAGGCTTTTGCTTCAGGATGTTTTTCCAGAAATATTTCAGCAGCCTTGCGCGGTCCCATTGTGTGACTACTGGAAGGACCGGTACCTATGCGATAGAGTTCTCGGATTGATTTCATTTTGTTTTATAAAGGTTAATATTTTCGGAAACAAAGATATAAAATTAAAGGAGAAAAAAGGTAAGAAGAAGATAAAAACAATCGAAACGGTTAATGGAAGTTGTTTCGATTGTTTGTGAAATATATTCTTACCGGTATAATGATGGCCGTAAAATATTACTCTAAATCGACAACTGTAATACCTGCTCCGCCAAACTGGACATGTTCATCCTGATAGTGGGCTATGCCCGAAACTGTTGACAAATAGTTACGAATCAAGGTACGAAGAATACCGGTTCCTGTTCCATGTAATATGCGCACACGACTCATTCCTAATAGGATAGCATCGTCTATGAAATAAGTAACTGCCTGAATTGCTTCATCTCCGCGCATGCCTCGTACATCGATATCTTGTTTAAAGTTTAGTTTCTTTTCATATACGCGGTCTTGTGTCTCACTACTTACAAAAGTGCTTTTGGCAGTCGATTTTTGTGCAGCGGATGGAGAGATATTGCTTCGTTCCAACCTGTCAATTTTGACTGTTGTTTTTATCATGCCAAACATGACTGTTGCATTTTTGCCGTTTATCTCCAATACTTCACCGATACTCGATTGTCCTTTCAGTTTAACTGACGTACCTACCTCTATCGGTTGTACTTTGGGCATGTTCGGCTGGGTGGTAGTTGCAGCTTGAGAGTATTCTTTGTTTTTCTTGTCTTTCTTTCTTTCCTGTTTTTCACGCAGTTTCTCCATTTTACGGGCTATTTTGTCTTCTTTGTCTGCTTTTTCGATATCTTCTATTGTTTCTTTAAAGTCAGACAATTCTTGTCGTGCCAGTCGTGTTTTTTCTTTTTCAGCCTGAGCCTCTTTGATAGTACGAATTGTATTTTCTATACGTGCATTCGACTCTTGAAGCAGGCGCTCGGCGTCTTCTTTGGCTTTTCTCAAGATTTCTTTCCTGCTTTTTTCCAGTTCTTGAATTTCTGTCTCATATTTACTGATAGTTTCCTCCATTTGTTTTTCGCGTTTGCGAATGTTCTGGCGTTTAGTTTCCCAGTAGCGCTTGTCGCGTACGATATCTTGCAAATATTTGTCTGCATTAATATATTCACTGCCTACTATTTCTGATGCTTCCTCTATCACCTCTTCGGGCAATCCGATTTTACGTGCAATTTCTACAGCAAATGAACTTCCCGGATTTCCTATTTGCAGTTGGAAGAGTGCTTGCATCAGATGTCGGTCATAAAGCATGGCCCCATTCACTACTCCTTCATGATCTTCGGCAAAATGTTTCAGGTTTTGATAGTGAGTGGTAATAACGCCAAATGTACCTTTCTCGTTGAAACGCTTCAATACAGCTTCGGCTATGGCACCACCAATCTGAGGCTCTGTTCCGCCACCGAATTCATCGATAAGGATAAGGCTTCGTTCGTTGCAGCTTTTCATCATTATCTTCATATTGGTGAGATGAGAAGAGTAAGTACTCAGATCGTCTTCAATGGATTGCTCGTCACCTATGTCTATAAAGATATTGCTGAAGATTCCGATGTGACTGCGTTCATGCATGGGAACCGGCATTCCGCATTGCACCATATATTGTAGCAAGCCCACCGTTTTCAGACAGACAGATTTGCCCCCAGCATTAGGTCCGGAGATAATAAGAATTCGCTGTTTATAGTTCAGTTCAATGTCGAGCGGTACTACTTTCTTGTTATGTTTTGCCAGTGAGAGTTGAAGCAAAGGATGTATGGCTGTTCTCCAATCTAAAACCTGCTTGTTTTCCAATGAAGGTTTTATGGCGTTGGTCTGTATGGCAAATTGTGCCTTGGCACGAATAAAGTCGATTTCGGCTAAAAACTCGTATGACTGTAAAATGGCAGGAACTTGAGGGCGTACTGTAATTGAAAAATCTGTCAGGATGCGGATAATCTCGCGGCGTTCTTCACCTTCCAGCTCGCGGATGCGGTTATTGGCTTCCACCACTTCTGCCGGTTCGATAAATACGGTTTTTCCGGTAGACGATTCATCATGTACAATACCTTTTATTTTTCTTTTCAGACCGGGAGCAACAGGAATAACCAATCGGCCGTCACGCATGGTGGGTGTAACGTCTTTATCTACATATCCTTCAGATTGGGCATTTCGTAAAATGGCATTCAGGCTGCGTGAGATGCTTCCTGTGGTAGATGTCAGTTCGCGGCGAATGCGCAACAATTCACTGGAGGCATTGTCTTTTATCTTTCCGAATTTATCAAGAATATTATTGATGCGTGTGATAAGTTGTGGAAACACGATAATGTCTCCTGCCAATCTTTTTAAAGCGGGATAGGGGGATGTACTTTCTTCCATCTCTTCATCCTCAGTAGTCCGGGTCAAAAAACGTACGATATCTCGTATTGTTTCCAATGAACGGCGCAAATCGAATAATTCCTGTTCATCCAGATACATACCCTCTATACGGATACGTTTCAGAGACGGACGTACATCAAAGAAATATTGGTCAGGAAATTCATCTTCTTCTTGAATAATGCGAATAAATTCCATTACCTGTTCCAGTCGTTCGTTTATCTCTTCATATTTTTCAGAGAAAGCCATTTCGTCCACGCGTTCTTCTCCCAAGGTGCTGAGGCATTTTCCTTTTAATAAATGGCGGATAGAATCGAATCCTATTTTTTGCTCAAAGTTCTGAGGATATATCATGTTTAAGTTCCTTCTTGCTTACGTTAGTTATTTGAATGCAAAAATACGATTTGAAATTTTTCTGGCAAAAAAAGTACCTAACTATTTGCAGTTTTAAAATAAAAGCGTACCTTTGCACCGCTTTCAGGAAGAAAGTACTTCTTAAAGGAGTTTTGGAGAGGTGGCAGAGTGGTCGATTGCGGCGGTCTTGAAAACCGTTGTACTGCGAGGTACCCGGGGTTCGAATCCCTGTCTCTCCGCTGAAACCTAAGACATTAGGTAGTCAAAATAAGACAAGTTCCGTAAAATCAATGTTTTACGGGACTTTTTCTATTTAGTCGGCGGACAACCGAAAGACGTTGAAAAGCCTACTTCTGACAAGGTTCCGTTACTAAATCGTTACTAAAAATCAGCCTATGAAAATAGTAACGATTTTCGATGTAAGTTTCTGATTTGTCGCTCATTGACGTTCAAATGTCTACTTGTAACCAAATTATTTGTTTTTCCTTTGCAACGGGAAGTCATTACCCCCATTGTATCGGAACTAAAAATTAAAATAGGATATGAGTAAAAGTACATTTAAGATTCTGTTCTATCTTAGAAAGAATCAGGTAAACAAAGACGGAACGGTTTGCATCATGATTCGTCTGTCATTGAACGGTGAAATCTCACAGTTCAGTTCTAAATTGAACATCAAACCGGATGCTTGGGACACGGTTTTATGTAAGGCGAAAGGCAACACTCTGAAAGCACGTCAGCTGAATGAAACGCTGGAAGACATCCGCACCTCATTGAAAAACCATTATCGGGACATTGAGGTTCACGAGTCATTTGTTACGGTGGAGAAAGTACGCAATGCTTTTCTTGGGATAACGGCGAAACAGAGGACGCTGCTGGAACTGTTCAAAAAACACAACGATGACGCGAGGAAACTGGTCGGTATCAGCAAGACTCCTGCCACCCTTGCGAAGTATGACCGTTGCTACCGCAGGCTGGAAGAGTTTATGAAAGCGAAATATAATATTTCGGATATTTCGCTGAAAGAAATCAATCACATGTTCATCACGGACTTTGAGAACTATCTGAGAACGGAAAGCAAATGCAATGAGAACACAACGGCAAAATTCATGCAGACATTCAAGATGATTGTAATCATCGCCAAAAACAACGGCTGGATTTACACCGACCCGTTCTCGAATTACAAAATCAGACTGAAGCGGGTGGACAGGGGGTATCTGACGGATGCGGAACTGCAAAAGATAATGAAGAAGAAGTTCCCGACCAAGAGGCTCGAACAGGTAAGAGACGTGTTCCTGTTCTCATGCTATACGGGATTGTCGTATGTGGACGTGAAAGAACTGAAAGCAAGTGACATCAAAATCTCGTTTGACGGAAAGCCCTGGATTATGATACACCGACACAAGACGGACACTCCGGTAAACGTGCCGCTGTTGAAAATTCCGCAGATGCTTCTCCAGAAGTATGAAGGACAGCTTCCGAAAGGACAGCTTCTGCCCGTATTAAGCAACCAAAAACTTAATTCTTATTTAAAAGAGATTGCAGATTTGTGCGGCATAAATAAAAACATTACCTTTCACCTGGCCCGACACACGTTTGCCACGACGACCACGCTGGCAAAGGGTGTGCCGATTGAAACGGTATCGAAAATGCTGGGGCATACGAACATAGAAACAACGCAAATATATGCCCGCATAACAAATGAGAAGATAAGGAAGGATATGGAGGCTCTTGCTGAAAAGCTGGAAACTGCAATCTGATTTTATGGTACTTACATAAACATGCCTGCTTATGGTAAAGATTGGAAATTTTGAAATCGAATATGACCGCAATGCTCCGGAAAGGGTTGCCGTGAAAATAGAAACGGACAAGAACGGAGAAGTATGGCTTTCGAAATGTGACATCGCACGGGCATACGATGTGTTCGTACAGTCAGTGAATGCCGGACTGAAATCTCTGGCAAAAACAGGGGATTTTGACGAATACACGGATGTACGAGTGGAACATTTCATCTATAACGGAAAGAATTGCAGCACTGACCTTTACGGGTTGAAAACCATCGTCGCACTGGGATTCCGCATGAAAGGATTGAAGTGCGAGGCATTCAGAAAATGGGCGGCACGGAGGCTGGCGGAGTCATTTGAGGCAAAAAAGAATATGGTCATTCTCTGTATGACCGGTGAAAAGAGAAAGGGTTTGAACTGAAACCGCCGGATATGATGGATATGCGTGTCGGGGCAGTCTTTTTTGCAGGAGGCTGTCCCGACGCGTGTTTATATAAGCTAAAAAATGTGAAACTGTAAAACATACTTATCTGTAAACCGATAATAATGTGTAACTTATCTCCATCTTAAACCTGTAATTAAAGATAGAAACGGTATGGTGGAGGAATTTGACCTGCTTGAAGAGGTGGAAGTGCAGTTCTGCGATGAGGAATGCACGGAGTCGGTATGGCACGGAGTGGAATACAGCGAAAGCTTGTTTTGCCGGGAGAAACCGAAGTCGGAACTGACGGTAGTCATCAAAGAGGAAGGCATGATGTACTTTCTAGCTACTGACATGAAGGAGTTTGCCGGCCTGTGCCGGAAACACGGGTGGTACATCGTCTCGCACCAGCGGTTCAGCGAGGCGATGGAAATCGGCATGTGCCTGATGGAAGCCGGGAAACATGCGGGATGGTACTCGCTGGGCAGGTCGAAGGAATGGAATGCCATGATGAGGGATGTGCTGAACTTCACGTTTGAAAGGGAGAAGAAAATGGACTTCTATCCGTACGAAACGATGTTCAAGGGAGAAGTTCTTATAGACGGATGCAGGTGCCACTACCTGCATGACTATTACCCAACGAAAATTGAAAAGACGGACGAACACCAGAAACGGGTAAGCAACCTGATTTTCCGTTTCAAGGAAGGAGGGCACTGCGGCGATCTGGTCGCACGGATACTGGTACTGTGTCTGAAACATGCGGGGTTCAACGGCACGAAGGAAGACACGGTACTGATACCTATACCCGCATCGACGAGGGAAAGACAGCGGAAACGCTTTCCGGTAGTGTGCTATTACCTGTCGGAATGGCTGGGTATTAAGGACGGTTTCAAGGCTATCTGGATAGAGGAAGACCGCAAGCAGCTGAAAGGAAAGGGAAAGGATAAGGACATATTGCGGAACCTGCAATTCACACGGCGGTATATCAGAGGAAAGAATGTTGTCCTGCTGGATGATGTACTCACGACCGGGGAGAGCTTCAGACAACTGCAACGAAAGATGAAACAACTGGGGGCATTGTCGGTTATCGGAGTGTTTCTGGGGAAAACAGTATAGCTTGATTCTATTACATATTTAATGACTGACCGATTAGGCGGCTTCATCCGTGCTTCATGCCGGGCGGAGCCGCCTTTCTTGTGCCCGTATGTGAAGAAACAGGGCACTTGTGGAAAGAATTACAGGAAATTTCGGGAAAATCATTCCCTACTATGGAAATACTATGGATTGTGCCTGCACGGAGTTGCGCACCTTTGCAGCGTAACCAATACGGAATAATATGGAAATAGTAACAATGGACAACGAGGTCGTGAAAACGATGATGGAGAAGATAGACCGGATAGCGGACTATGTTTTCAAGAAAGACAACGTGCCGAAGGAAGAAGCGGAAATCCTGCTGACAAGCGAGGAGGCGGCGGACCTGCTGAAAATCAGCACGAGGACACTGCAACGGATGCGCAAGGACAAGACTATTCCCTACATGATGGCAAGAAGCAAGTGCCGGTACAGACTGACGGATCTGGAGGAATGCGTGAGACGGAAAATTGTCCGCTGCAATCCGAAGACACTGGAGGAGTTCAAGCATAACTACCTGATGACAAGAAAGGAGGCAGACGATGGAAGCGGTTGGTAAGGACCTGTTTGAGGAATGGATGCAACGCATCATGGGACGGATTGACCGGTTGGACGGTATCATATCGGTACTGATAAACAAGGATGCTTCCGGGGTGAAGTACTTGGACGGGGAACGGATGTATGACAACCAAGACCTGTGCGAGATGCTGCGTACCAGCAAGCGGTCACTCCAACGTTTCCGCAGCGAATACGGACTCAAAAGCCGGCGCATCAGCCGCAAGAGCTATTACAAGGAGTCGGACGTGTTGGAGTTCATCAGCCGGAACATGGAAGAAGTTGTACTGGACGGCGGGAAAGTGCTGAAGATAAAGGAAGGCACAGGGAAGAAATCACCGGGCAAGACCAAAGAGAAGAAAGGAGGCAGACGCACGGCAAGTCGCTGATTATAGGGAATTTTCAAGATGAAAAGAAAAAATGCCTGTATGGGTGGTTGCCGGCAGGCTTGTTCAATAACCAATAAAAAATCAATCAATGGAACAGAAAAAGAAAAAGGAAGAGGACGTGCTGGTTGTCCGCGACGAGAAGACGGGCGAAATCAGCGTGGTTGCCGGACTGGACGGCAAAGGTTATCCCAAGAGGATACCGCCGAAAGCGGAGCACTCGCAGGAGTTTTTGCGCTTTGACCGCCACGGAGATGCGATAGACAATTTCTTCAGGAACTTCTACCGCCAGTGCAAGGAACCGACGCGCTTCGGTTTCTACAGGGTGGCAGCGGACATGGTGGAAGCACTGCTTCCGGTTATCAAGGACCTGCTGAGAGACCCTGCGGCAAACGCAGAACTGCTCGCTCCGCACAAGGTGGATACATCGGCGTACCAGCAAGCTGAGGAACAGCAGGCTACGGAGGAGGCGAAAAAAGAAAATGCCGAAACGGAGACTGAGGAACAACAGGCTGAGGAAGAGGTGAAAAAGGAAAATGCCGAGACGGAGGCTGTGGAACAGCAGGCTGCGGAGGAAGCAAAAAGAGAAAATACGGAAGAAGACAATGTGGAACAACAAACAAATGAGAAAATGGAAGAAATGAAACAGGAAAATCAGGAACAGCAACCGCAGGCAACGGAAACGCAGGCGGTACAGGGACAGGAACCGGCACAGGACGGGCAACCGCAGGCGAAGACGCAAAGACCGAACCTGATAGCGGACGGTGATGTGGACTGGAAGGAACTGGAACGGTTCGGGGTGAAAAGAGAAAACCTGTCTGAAAAGGACATGAAAGCCCTGATGAATTACGGCAAGACGAATCTGGTGACGGTGAACCCGACCTTTGGCGGTGATAGCTACGAGCTGCAAGCCCGCCTCTCGTTCCAGAAGACGGAAGACGGGGCATTGAAGCTCACTCCCCACTTCGTTCGCCACGAGCCGAGGCTTGACATTCCCCATAACGGCTATACTTTCACAGATGAAGACAAGAAGAAACTGAAGCAGACAGGCAATCTGGGCAGGCTGGTGGATGTGGCGGATACGAAAACCGGGGAGATGCGTCCGTCGTACATCAGCATCGACCGCCTGACGAATGAAATCGTGGACATTCCGGCAAGCAAGGTACGCATCCCGGACAGAATCGGACTGACGGAACTGTTAAAACCGGAACAGGACATCCTGCGTGCAGGACTGGCACTGCCCAAGGAGGTAACGCTGAAGAACGGGCGCAAGTTTGAAGCCGTGTTGCAAGTGAGTGCGGAGAAACGCGACGTGGAGTTTGTGCCGGAATATCTGTGGCAGGGGCAATCGCAGAGACGTGGAAACGGACAGGAGAAGAAACAGCAGAGCCCGGAAGCCCCGGATGCTCCCGGACAGCAGCAGAAGGAAGCCGGGAGTCAGGAGAACGGACAACGGCGCAACCGCTCGTGGACGAACGAGGACGGCAGCATCCGCCCGATAGGGAAATGGAAGGACGACATATTTACCGAACAGCAGAAGGCAGACTATGTGGCGGGCAAGACCGTGGTGCTCGCCAATGCGAAGGATGACCAAGGACAGCCCTGCACGAAATATCTGAAGTTCAACCGCGAGAAAGGCAGACCGCTGACCTATTCGGAAATCCCCGTCCTCGCGCAGACCGTCGCCCCGTCGAATGAGAGCCGCACGCAGCTCGCCGTGAACAACGAGGGAAAGACCAACGAGGCGACCAAGCACCTGAAGGAGCCGCTTACGCAGGGACAGACCGCCCCTAAGGACGACGCCCAGCAGAAGCAGCAGACGAAGAAATCCAAAGGCATGAAGGTTTCCTGAGTGCCGCCACTGAATCCATAAAAAATTAAAAGAGAATAAACAACGGAATGAAACGGGGCTTCATGCGCCATGCCCTGCATATCCCACGGACACCGGCGTACCCCGTTCCATTCCACAAGAAACAATAGTATCAACGACTAAAACAGGAAATATATGATTACCATACTGGCAGAAAAACCGAGCGTGGCGCGTGAGATAGCACGCATCACCGGAGCGACAAGAAAAGAGGAAGGATATTATACGGGAAACGGCTACCATGTGACATGGGCATTGGGGCATCTGGTGCAACCCGCCCTGCCTGACGGGTACGGCTTCAAGGGCTTCCGCAGGGACAGCCTGCCCGTGATACCGGAAGAGTTCATGCTGATTCCCCGACAGGTAAAGACGGACAAGGGCTACAAGGCGGACGCGGCAGCGGTGAAGCAGATAAAGGTGATAACGAAGCTGTGGCAGGAAAGCGAGGGCATCATCGTGGCAACGGACTGTGCCCGCGAAGGGGAACTGATATTCAGATACCTGTATGCCTATACGGGCTGTACGCTGCCCTTCCGCCGACTGTGGATAAGCTCGCTTACGGACACTGCCATCCGCAAGGGATTGAAGGAACTGAAGGACGGGCATGAATATGACGACCTGTATCTGGCGGCAAAGGCACGCAGCGAGGCGGACTGGCTGGTGGGCATCAACGGCACGCAGGCGCTGACCGTCGCCGCCGGGCGGGGAACGTATTCCGTGGGACGCGTACAGACACCCACGCTGGCAATGGTCTGCAAGCGGTTCCGGGAAAACAGACGCTTCACGCCGGAGCCGGTACACCAGCTGCATTTCTCCGTGCCATCGGCAAATGCGGGTACGGTGGTGAAATTCGCTTCCGTGAAGAAATGGCAGGACAAGAACGAGGCAGCTATACTATATAATAAGGTAAAGGCGAAGATGTGCGCCACCGTGACCAAGGTCGAAAAGAAGCAGAAGGTGGAGAACCCTCCGCTGCTGTACGACCTGACCACACTGCAAAAGGAAGCGAACACGAAGCACGGCTTTACGGCAGAACAGACGCTGGAACTGGTGCAGAAACTCTATGAGGCGAAGCTCGTCACCTATCCGAGAACATCGAGCCGCCATATTCCGGAAGATGTGTTTGCCGAAGTGCCCCTGCTGCTTGAGCGGCTGGCAAGCCACTCCACACTTTCGGATAAAATCGTGAACTTGGACGGACTGAACCGCCGGAGCGTGGATGCCTCGAAAGTAACCGACCACCATGCCCTGCTGGTAACGCCGAACCGACCGCTTGCCCTCTATAAGAACGAGCAGATTATCTACGACATGATTGCCGGACGTATGGTAGAGGCATTTTCGGAGGAATGTGTGAAGGATACGGCTACCGTAGTAGCGGAGGTGGTGCCGGACGCAGGCGAAAGATGCGAGGGCCTGACGTTTGAGGCGAAAGGCTGCATCGTGCGCAAGGCAGGCTGGCGCGGTGTGTACGGAGAGTATGGTGAGGACAACGGGAATACGGCATTGCCGGACTGGACGGAAGGTGACACACTGGTGATGGCGGGCTGCACCATGAGTTCGGGCATGACCCGGCCGAAACCGCTGCATACGGAAAGTTCGCTGCTGGCGGCGATGGAAACCGCCGGACGCGAGGATGTGGAGGATGAGGAGGTGCGCCAAGCCCTGAAGGACTGCGGCATCGGCACACCCGCCACCCGTGCCGCCATCATCGAAACGCTGCTCAGAAGGGAGTACATGGTGCGCGTGAAGAAGTCGCTGGTACCGACGGAGAAAGGACTCGCCCTGTATTCCATTGTAAAAGACATGGACATCGCCGATGTGGAAATGACCGGACAGTGGGAAGCTGAGCTGGCTGAGATTGAGAAAGGAAAGACACCGCATGAGGTTTTTATGAGGGACATAGAAAGCTATACCCGAAAGATTACCACGGACTTGCTTGCGTGTGACCGTATTTTCGGGCACAAGGCTTCGGGCTGCACCTGCCCCAAGTGCGGCAAGGGCACGATGCAGTTCTACGGCAAGGTGGTGCGCTGCGACAATCCGGACTGCGCCTTGCCGGTGTTCCGCCAGATAGCCGGCAAGACACTTACCGACGGGGAGATGACCGATTTGCTGGCAAAAGGAAAGACGGAAGTCCTTAGCGGCTTCAAGAGCAGGCAGGGCAAGCCGTTCAGCGCGGCGGTCGCCTTCGACGCGGACTTCAACACGAACTTCATCTTTCCCGAAGCCAAAGGCGCAAGAAAAGGCACGAACATGAAAGGAAAACGAAAATAATGCATTACTTTTGCCACTGAACCATGTCATAATCTGTTTCAATCCGTTGATACTCTTTATTCACATGGATTTAGTGGCGGCACCCGGAGGGATACCGGGTGCCTTTTTATTTCCTTTCCAAAATCATTCATCCACTAAATCCATCAGAAAATGAAACAGAACAAGAGAACCGCTCCGGCGGAACTGTCCTACTACGGACTGTACCTGCTGGACTACCTGAGAAAATACCATCCCGGCAAAGTAATTGATACCGAGTTTATAACCGGAAGGGAGGAAGCCGCCGCCGAAACCTTCGAGAAGGCAAGGCTGGAGGGAAGCTCCATGGAAGCCGCACAGGAGGAAGCCATGCGCGTCCTGCTCGAAGGACTCCACTTCTCCTCCTACGCCCTGCTGTACGAGGTGGTGGAGAACGAGTTCGCCGACGAGGTGGCGGCATCCGACCGCGAGGCGTTCTGTCGGAAACTCTTCCCCTATCTGAAAAACCTGCTCGGCGGTTACGACACGCCGGACGACACCTTCGCCCTGTCGCCCGACCACGACCTGCTCTACACGGAGCTGACCGGAACCGTCATGCTTTATCTGGAGTCCTATGGCATTCAATAGGAAACAGAAGCTGAGGGACAACATCGAGGCGATACGGACGGCATTCACGCTCGACCGGGAAGGGCGCACGCCCACCGAAAGGGAGCGCGTGCTGCTGGGGCGGTACTGCGGCTTCGGGGGACTGAAGTGCATACTGAACCCGGCACGGGAGCTGACGGATGCCGTACACTGGGCGAAATCCGACCTCGAACTGTTCGCCCCTACGGTGGAGCTGCACCGTATCATCCGGGAAAACAGCCGGGACGACATGGAGTACAAGCGTTATACGGATTCGCTGAAAGCGTCGGTGCTGACGGCGTTCTACACCCCGCAAACCATAACGGACACCATCGCGGAGGTACTGCACGACCGCAAGGTGCGCCCAAGGCTGGTACTGGAGCCGTCGGCGGGCATGGGCGCGTTCATCAGCCCGGTGCTGTCGAACAACCTGCAGGCGGAGGTGATGGCATTCGAGAAAGACCTGCTGACGGGCAAGATGCTCGGACACCTGTACCCGCAGCAGAAGATACGCACGGAGGGCTTCGAGAAGATAGAGAAGCCTTTCCTGAACCGTTTTGACCTTGCCATCTCCAACATACCTTTCGGGGACATCGCCGTATTCGATGCGGAATACGAGAAAAAGTCGGTCATGTACCGGATAGCGGCGAAGAAAGTGCATACGTATTTCTTCCTGAAAGGGCTGGACGCGGTACGCGACGGCGGTATCGTGGCATTCATCACCTCGCAGCGCGTACTGAATACGGAAGGCAACGGAGGCACGCGCTACCTGATGATGAAGCAGGCGGACCTGTTGTCCGCCATCCGTCTGCCGAACAACCTGTTCTCGGAAAACGCCAACACGGAGGTGGGGTGCGACCTGATAATCCTGCAAAAGAATGAAAGGAAAGAGGAACTTTCGGAAGAGGACAGACTGTTTACCCGGACGGTCAGAAGCAACCATACCGGAGTCGTTACCAATGAATATTTCCTTGACTACCCGGAACGCATCATCCATACCGAGGCGAAAAGGGATACCGACCCCTACGGCAAGCCCGCCATGATATACACGCACAGCGGCGGTATGGAAGGTATCGCGATGGATTTGTATAAAATGCTGTCGGAAGACCTGTCGGTACGGCTGGACTTGGAACGCTACAACGGCATCAAGGGCGAAAGGCAGGAAGCACGGCAAGAGATGCGGCAGGACATGGCCGTACAGACCGAGGGTATTGAGACGAAAAGAGAAAACTCCGCTTCGGTTGCGGAAGAACGGACGGAGGTGAAAAAAGAAAGCGGATTGCCGGATGCAGGTGCAGCGGACCGGACAAAAAGGGAAGCAAACAGTGTGCAGCCGAAAGTGCAAGCCATGACCGGCATGTCGCAAGAAGCGCAAAGCAGACAGCCGGAAGCCCCAGTTATGGATTTGTACGACCTGTTCGGCTACACGCAGGAGGAAAGGCGGCTGGCGGAACGCGGACTGAGACCGGAGCGGAAGAAGGGCAGCAAGTCAAAGCCGAAGAAACCGGTACAGGCATCGCTGTTCGTGCTGCCGGAGGACGGTACGGGAATGGAAGCGGACAAAGGAAAGACGGAGGCAGGTGCCGCCATTACCCCGGAAGAGGCAAAGGAAATGGAGGAAATCATCCGTGGCACAGCAGAGGTGGAAGTTACTCCGGTGGAAATGACCGCACCGAAAACAGAGGACACGGCACCGCTACAAGAGGACGGCGACCCGGAGGACGCCGTTTACCGCAGCCTCGACTGGGAAACGAACCCGCCCATCAACGGATTCTATGAAACGATGATGTCGCTTACGCCGGAACGACGGGCGGAACTGCGCCGGCTGGGAAAGACGAAGATGGAAGCCAATGCCGCCAGACAAGCGGCCGGAACAACGGAGGCGAAAAGAGAAAAAGCCCATGCGGATAAACTGGCAGAACCGCAAGGTACTGCTGCCACGGTGGTCTATCCGATAGAAAACGGATTTGAGGCGGAACGCGACAGGCGGATAGCAGAGGTTGAGAAAGCCCTCCGTGCGGAGGAAGCCGCCCTGACACCGGAAGAGAGGCAGCGCAAGCGGGAGGAGGAAATGATGCCCCGTCCGTACAGCCGACCGCTGGAGCCGCACCTGAAGGACGGCTCGCTGGCATGGGTACACACGCAGGGCGTGCGCTATCAGGTGGGCGTGCTGAAGGACGTGACCCGCTACGGGGCAACCTTCCATCCGCTGGACATGGAGGGTATGCAGAAGGAGAAAGCGCAGCTGTACATCTCGATGCGCGACACCTACGAGCGGCTCTACGCACAGGAGGCGGAACGGCAGGAGGCAAACGACATGCTCCGCCGCCACCTGAACACCTACTATGACGAGTTCACGATGCGCTACGGCTGCCTGAACGCCAGACAGAACGTAAAGCTGCTGATGATGGACGCCTCCGGGCGCAACATGCTGGCACTGGAACGCAGCGAGGGCGGCACGATGGTGAAGGCGGACATATTCGACCATCCCGTTTCCTTTTCGCAGGAAACGACCGTCATGGCGGAATCACCGGAAGAAGCCCTGTCCGCCTCGCTCAACCGCTACGGCGGGGTGAACCTGCCGTATATGGAAGCCCTGTGCGACATGGCACGGACGGACATGCTGGAAGCGTTGAAAGGCAGGGTGTACTACAATCCGCTGGCAGAGGGTTACGAGATAGCCGACCGCTTCATTGCCGGTAACGTGGTAGTGAAAGCGAGGGAGATGGAGGAATGGGTAAAAGGACACGAGGGGGACGAAATGATGCCGCAGGCACGGGAGGCTCTGGAGGCTTTACGCGAGAACATCCCCGAACAAATCCCGTTTGAAGACCTTGACTTCAACTTCGGGGAGCGGTGGATACCCACGGGGGTGTATGCCGCCTACATGAGCCGCCTGTTCGACACGGACGTGCGGATAAGCTACTCGGAGAGCCTCGACGAGTATTCGGTGGCGTGCAGCCACAGGACGATGAAAATCACCGACGAGTTTCTGGTCAAGGGATATTACCGCAACTATGACGGGATGCACCTGCTGAAACACGCCCTGCACAACACCTGCCCGGACATGATGAAGAAAGTCGGCGAGGACGAGAACGGTAACGACATAAAGGCACGCGACAGCGAGGGCATACAGCTCGCCAACGCCAAGATTGACGAAATCCGAAACGGATTCACGGAATGGCTGGAGGAACAGTCGCCGGAGTTCAAGAAACGGTTGACGGACATGTACAACAACAAGTTCAACTGCTTCGTGCGTCCGAAATATGACGGCTCGCACCAGACCTTTCCCGGACTCGACCTGAAAGGGCTGGGAATCACCGACCTGTACCCCAGCCAGAAGGACTGCATCTGGATGCTGAAACAGAACGGCGGCGGGATAGCCGACCATGAGGTAGGCACCGGCAAGACGCTGATAATGTGCGTGTCAGCACACGAGATGAAGCGTCTGGGGCTGGTACACAAGCCGATGATAATCGGGCTGAAAGCCAATGTGCGCGAGATAGCGGAGACCTACCGCAAGGCATACCCCAACGCCCGCGTACTGTACGCTTCGGAGAAGGACTTCGAGGCGGCAAACCGCGTGCGCTTCTTCAACGACATACGGAACAACGACTGGGACTGCGTCATCATGAGCCACGACCAGTTCGGGAAGATTCCGCAGTCGCCGGAACTGCAACAGCGGATATTGCAGGCGGAGCTGGACACGGTGGAGGAAAATCTGGAGGTGCTCCGCTCGCAGGGCAAGGATGTGTCACGCGTCATGCTGAGGGGATTGGAGAAGCGCAAGTTCAACCTGACGGCCAAGCTGGAGAAGGTGGAGCACGCGATAAAGTCAAGGACGGACGACGTGGCGGACTTCAGGCAGATGGGTATCGACCACCTCTTCGTGGACGAGTCGCACCAGTTCAAGAACCTGACATTCAACACCCGGCACGACCGCGTGGCGGGGCTGGGCAACTCGGAGGGCAGCCAGAAGGCACTGAACCTACTGTTCGCCATCCGCACCATTCAGGAGCGGACGGGAAAGGACTTGGGGGCGACGTTCCTGTCGGGCACGACCATCAGCAACTCGCTGACGGAGCTGTACCTGCTGTTCAAGTACCTCCGCCCGAAGGAGCTGGAAAGGCAGGACATCCGATGCTTCGACGCATGGGCGGCGATATTCGCCAAGAAGACGACGGACTTCGAGTTCAACGTGACGAACAACATCGTGCAGAAGGAACGTTTCCGCTACTTCATCAAAGTGCCGGAGCTGGCGGCGTTCTACAACGAGATAACCGACTATCGCACGGCGGAGGACGTGGGCGTGGACAGACCGGACAAGAATGAGGTGCTGCACAACATACCGCCCACCCCCGACCAGGAGTATTTCATCAAACAGCTGATGAAATTCGCCCAGACGGGCGATGCCACGCTGCTGGGACGCGGAAAGCTGTCGGAAACGGAAGAAAAGGCGAAGATGCTCATCGCCACGGACTACGCGCGGAAGATGGCGCTGGACATGCGCATGATAGACCCAGAATATGAAGACCACCCGGACAACAAGGCAAGCCACTGTGCGAGGACGATTGCGGAATATTACCGGAAGTATGACGCGCAGCTCGGCACGCAGTTCGTATTCTCCGACTTGGGTACCTACCAGCCGGGCGGGTGGAGCGTATATACCGAAATCAAGCGCAAACTGGTGGAGGACTACGGCATACCCGCCCATGAAATCCGCTTCATTCAGGAGTGCAAGAGCGAGAAGTCAAGGAAAGCGGTGATAGAAGCGATGAACGAGGGATATGTGCGCGTGCTGTTCGGCTCGACCTCGATGCTCGGCACGGGCGTGAACGCCCAGCGCAGGGCGGTGGCAATCCACCACCTTGATACGCCGTGGCGACCGTCCGACCTCGCCCAGCGCGACGGTCGGGCGGTGAGAAAGGGCAACGAGATAGCGAAGCTGTACGCTGACAACAAGGTGGACGTAATCATCTACGCGGTGGAGAAGTCGCTGGACTCGTACAAGTTCAACCTGCTGCACTGCAAGCAGACGTTCATCTCGCAGCTCAAAAGCGGTGCGATGGGTGCAAGAACCATAGACGAGGGGGCGATGGACGAGAAGTCGGGCATGAATTTTTCGGAATACATGGCGATACTCTCAGGGAACACCGACCTGCTTGACAAGGCGAAGCTGGAGAAGAAGATTGCCTCGCTGGAGGGAGAGCGCAAATCCTTCAACAAGGGCAAGCGCGAGTCGGAGCTGAAGCTGGAGGAAAAGACGCTGGCGCTTCGGAACAACCAAGCCGCCATAGCTGCCATGACGGAGGACTGGGAGAAGTTCACGGCTGCCGCACAGACAGACAAGGAAGGTAACCGGCTGAACCTGCTGAAGATTGACGGTCTGGATTCGGCAGACGAAAAGACAATCGGAAAGCGTTTGCAGGAGATAGCCAAGAACGCCACGACGGGCGGGCAGTTCAAACGTGTGGGCGAACTGTACGGCTTCCCCATCGAGGTGGTCAGCGAGCCGACGCTCAGGGACGGACTGGAATTTACCGACAACCGTTTTGTAGTGAAGGGAAATCTCAGGTACAACTACAACAACGGACATCTGGCGATGGCTGACACGCACGCCGCCGCCACGAACTTCCTGAACGCACTGGAGAAGATACCGGGCATCATCGACCAGCATCAAAAGAGGAACGAGGTGCTGGAGCAGGAAATCCCGCAACTCCAAGCGATAGCCGTCAAGGAATGGAAGAAGGAGGACGAGCTGAAACAGCTTAAATCAGAACTCGCCGCACTGGACCGCAAGATACAGCTGGAGCTGGCTCCGCCGATGCCGGAAAGCACAGAAGAGAACCGTCAGGGCAACGAGAAGAAACAGACGGAACAGCAGCAGGAAACTCCGCACGCGGACTTCGTACGCAGCCATCTGGTTATCGGAAGACCGGGACTGGCGGAACCGAAGGGCATGAAGCTGTAGTCAAAGTGAATTATATTATCATTTTATGTAACACAATAACTACTTCCGAAAACACGGAAGAGTTATATGTGTTACATTTTATTTGTTATCCAGCACTAATAAATAAAAGACATAGAATTTATGTTATAGCCGATTTACTTAAAAAAATCACAGAATAATCATTCTAAATGAAAACTTTATCATATATTTGTAATCAGAATATTAGTTAATCATGTATGAAATGCAATGGTACAAATGAATGTCGCTCATATCTGATAAATGGAACTTGCAGTAGTGACGCTTCGTCTTTTTGGGCGGAGTTCTTTTTCATGTGCCTAATTATTATTCCTTTCATTTTTACTGTCGTCCAGGAAAACATTTTATTTTCAGAAGAGTCAGATGTGATAAAAGTGCTCAATAATTTGGATATGTGGGGAATTTCGTTACTCTCTCTCTCTCTCTCTCTCTCTCTCTCTCTCTCTCTCATCGCATCGCGCGTTACGATATGAATTATCAGCTAATTATCAAAATGTTACGAATATTTTTTCAAACATATTTTCCAGTAGTCAACAAAAGGTGTTACAGAATATACATACCTCCTTCCGTCATATCTGTAAAAGCAGGATTGTCAGATACCTCCGGAGATACGTAACAAACCGTCATGTCATGACCGTGTATCGCCGGAGTTTTTTATTTCAAAGAAATATAAACCATTAAATACATACAACAATGGAAACAGAAAAGACAAAAGAAAAATTCAAGAGTGTTCACAGGACGTTTGTTTACACCCCCAAAAGCTCATTGACCAACCAGCTGTCGAGTCTTGCTTTTGGCATAGGAATGATTGTTGTGCCTTTGCTTATTCTTCCATCCGGCACCTTGTCCACCATTCTGATTGTCGGCGGAGCTTTACTGCTTATAATGACACTCTACAGCATACGCAAAGCCCGGGTGCTGGCGGCCCAGGGAGGCTCGATAACAATTGACAAAGGACGGGTAACCTATCCCAAAGTCAAAAAGGGACAAATCGTATATGATTCTTTTCTGATTTCCGATATCCGGACGATTGAAGATGATAGCGAAGAAAATCAGTGTAATGTCGATCTTCCTGACAGATACATCGTGTTTGAAACCAAATATTTTGCTTCTCAAGACGAGTTCGATGAATTCCGTTCCTTGTTGAACCAATAACCCCTTTATTAATAACCCAGAAACAATTTGAAATTATGAATGCAAAATCACGAAAAAATCTATTTGTCGCAATTGCTGTATCTCTGACGGCGGTATCATGTTCGTTAGGAGGCAAGGATTACGCGATGACTTCTGACGAAAGTATCGCCAAGGTCAAGGAACTTGTAAAGGCCAATGTAGATACCGAAACGAACAAGGTATATCGCATAGAATGGACTGAGGATGAAGGAAGCCGCAAGCTGGAAAACGTCCTGACGCAAATTGAAGTGGACTATCTTGGCAATGATGATTATGAATATGAACTGACCATCAATTACAGAGACGGTGAATTTGTTGCAGAGAAACCGGAAAAAGGCAGTGCTGTATATGACTCATATAAATATTCGACCGCCATTGATATTGACGGGCTGAAGGCTGAGGACATACGCGGCAATGTAGAAAAGGCTGGAGAATTGGTTGCAGCACAGGAAGATGGCTCCCAGTATGAATTCCAGTCTGTCGGGAAGTATGTACTTTATATTTCTCCCGTACCCAAAAAGCATGAAGACAAGTGGGAGAAGTGGAGCGATGAGTACAAAAACGACTACCGTCAGCTTCAGCATAATTTTGATTTGAATTTTGTAAAGAAAGGCGAGCAATCGGAAGTCAAGGGACATCGCGTGTGGACAAATTACTATTCCATTTCATTCGAGACAAGTAAGAATGGTGAAATTGTAATAGAACAATAAGAACATTTCGCGATTATGGTTCAATTTGCCGGTACCCCCAACAATATCCCCAAGGCAGAAGAGGAAAAGCTGTTTGCTGCGGGTGTCTCGTTTTTATGCAGCAAGGCTTTCCCGGCCGCCTATGCCTGCTTTGCTAGAATTACACACAAGGATTTCTGTCTATTATACAACAAAGCATTGTGTTGTTTCATGGTGGGATGGTATGATGAGTGTCATAAGCTGCTTTGTGAAGCTGAACATTTTGTATCCAGCAGCCCATTATCAGGTCCGGAGCGGTTTCCGGAAGCTTTTCTCCGTTACTTCCATGAGGAAGACGGACCTTTCTATCCGATGCCTCAAGGTACCCCACCTTCACTTGCATACACGATACTTCTGCGTCTGAAAGCAGAAACAGCCTTCAAGTTGCAATTATATGAGGAAGTCAAGTCCATATCCGGTCGTCTTGGCGGTAAATTCAGACATATAGAGAGTCTAATTTCAAAAACCAGAAACAATGACTTGTAAAGAAATATACAATTACCATACATCCGGTGCAGAGGAAACTGTTATACTCGAGGCATATCAGGATGTTCCGCTTGAAAGCAGGGACGAAATTCATAATAATAATACTGCCCTGCATACAGCCTGCTATTTTTCAGATATAAGAGCCGTTGGCATTCTTCTGGAAAGGGGTGCAGACGTTAACGTGAAAAACGACCAAGGTGATACACCCTTATGTGTCATGGCATGTCGTAATTCTTGTCCTGATGAAGCGATATTAGCAGACATTACCGGACTGCTCCTTTCCAAAGGAGCAAGAGTGCCACGGTCGGGCAAGGACACAACCGCCCTGCTCGAAGCGGTGCGCAACCGTCACTTCCTGATGGCTGATATCCTTCTGAAGTCGGGAGCCAGAACAGACTCCACTGACAGCAACGGGGACAATGTGCTGCACCTGCTCTCCCGGTCTGCAGCATCCATAGCATCCGACATAAAAAGCAGACAAAGAAGGATAGCCGATTTTTCCGAACGTTGGTACTCTGAACAGTCCAAGCAGGAGACATATGAAGAACTGGAAAACCTCAAATCCTCGGAGGTACAGTGCTGCCATGCCGCAAGACTTGTTCTGGAAAGCGGAGAGATAGATCCGGAAGAAAAGAACAACAGCGGAAAGACACCTTTCGAAATTGCGGCGGAAGATGGGGCCAGACGTGTCGGGGCACTGCTGTCGGGGCAGGATCCGGAAACGGACGAACTTGCAGCCCTTGCCGGTGGACTGGATGTCTTCCAGGCATTGTGGTATCGCGATGAGACAGCGCTGGATGCCCTCCTGCGCTCCGGAACGGATACACAGACAATATGCGAGGACGAAAAAATGTATGACTTCCATGGCAAGTCCCCGTTAGGATGTGCCCTGACTTGGGAGAATTTTTCCGCTGCAGAGATGCTGCTCAGAGGCGGAGCAGATCCTGATTTCAGGGATTCGGAAGAGCGGACAGCCTTTGCCGTGTGGATGAGCAATAAAAGGCACAAAAGTTTTTGCAAGGAAGACTGCCTGCATTTCCTGCAATGTCTGATGGAATGCGGGTGGACTCTGGACAGTCCGGCTGACAAGTACGGGAATACTTCTTTGTCCGTAGCCTGCCTGGGAGCTGGACATGAAGCCGGTGTTTGTGCAGTCCGTTATCTTGTGGAGAACGGGGCTGATGCCAATGCCATGAACATGCAGGGCCAGACCCCGGTCATGAACCTCTACGGGGGACGTTTTTGGGATGGTAACATACCCCGTTTTGCGGGTTTGCCAAGGTCTTACCCATATGGAGGCCGCATCTGTACGGATGAAGATGCCGAAACCCTTGAACTGCTTCTTGAAGCTGGAGCTGATATAAATGCCAAAGACAACTGGGGGAATACTCTTCTGCACTATATAGCCGGCAGTTCGGCCAGAGGCTCCAAGGAAGCGGCGGCCCTTGTGATGGACTTCGGCTCTCCGGATGTGAGTGCGGTAAACAATGAAGGTCTGTCTGCATTGGATATTGCCATGGAAAAGAATGACGAAACTTTCGTGAAATTTTTACTGAAATATAGTTGAGAATGTATGGACAATAATTTGACTTTCCTAAATGCCTGCCGTAATGGGCAGAAAGGCATTGTACAGATATTTTTGAAGAAAGGCGGTATTGATGTGAACAAGAGGGATGCGGAAGGCAATACCCCTTTGCATTATGCCTGCCTGAAAGGTTACCGGGATATTGTCAATCTCCTGCTTGACAATGATGCGGATGTTTCCGTCGCCAATAATTTGTCGGAAACACCGTTACATGCAGCTTCCAGAAGCGGAAACAAGGAAATCATCGGGAAACTGGTGCAGTATGGAGCTGAGCTTGATGCCACGGACAGTGAAGGGCAGACTCCGTTAATCCGTCTTCTTGACAACAGACGTACTGATGCGGCGTTGTTTCTGATAGAACAGGGAGCTGACCCGGAAATAGCAGACAGTACCGGTCACAAGGCAATTGACTACGCAACCGCACACGGGTTACGAGAAGTTGTGGTACGTCTTTCTGTAGAAAGTACAACCGATGCACAAGGCAATACACCGCTTCATCAGGCCGTTTTCAATGGCCAATCCGAAATAGTCCGGACACTTCTTGCCACCTCGCCAGGTTTGACCGACACATCCAATGACGGTGGTGAAACGCCTTTGATCATAGCCTGCCTGAAAGGCAATCTGACTGTTGCAAAGATGCTGATTGAAGCCGGTGCCGATGCCAATAAAGTGATGCTCAACGGGAACGGTCCGTTGCATTTTGCGGCATGGTCGGGCAACAAGTTTATAGGAAACGAGCTGTTGACAGCGAATGCAAAGACGGACTTGCAGAACGAGAACGGTGAAACACCGCTTATCCTTGCAGCAAGAGAGGGTAACAATGAGTTTGTAACCCTTCTTGTGAACCATGGAGCGAACGTGAATCTTGCGGACAATCTTCAGCACACGGCGTTGTATTATGCAAGCGAAAGAGGTTTTAACGAAATAACGGAAATACTTTTAACAGCAGGAGCTGAAGGGTAATGAATCATATAATTAACAATAGAACGATATGGCAAAAGAAAAAGCAAATCCTCAAAGTCCTGAGGAAATGGCAAAGGCGGCTCAGGAAGCCGCAGTAAAGGCAGCGATGGAACAGGCTCAATCCATGTTCGGAAACATACCAGGCTTTCAAATGCCCGAAGGGATACAGGAACATATAATGGCTGAAATGGGAGCCGGCATTCCCAATATGGCAGAAATACAGGCACAACAGGAGGCTATGCTCAGAGCCGCCGGTGTGGATCCTGCAACTGTAGCACAGGCTGGCATGCAGAATCTGGCATACGCACAGCAGATGATGCAGGAAACAATGGACGGTACCCTTGGCAAGAAGTTATCTTCATCAGATGCCATGGCCCAGATGATGGAAGCTTTCGGGGATGACGAGTGGACTATCAACAGAACCGGGAACAGCAAGCTGACCCCCGAACAACTCCGCCTGTTGGCATTTGGCGCCCCCATGTTGGTTTACAATGATGAACAAGTGGACGCGATAGAGAGTGACGAAGATGTTGAAACCATCAAATATACTCTTGAAGACTGGTGGAATGTTACTGACAGGGACAGTACGCTGGGTATTGTCAAATGGTTGCTTGAAGAAGGACATCATGCCGAGGCAGATGATGCACTTGCCGAAATCCGTACATGTGGGCTTGAAAACATTTCACAAGAAGAAAGGTGTGATGAAGACAGCAAGATGGGAGATGTCTGCCTGATAATGGAGAGTATGCTCGAAAATGAATGGTGTCCGGAAGATAAGATTCCGGAGAGTGTCATTGCTTGGGACCTGGTACGACTGGTAAATCTGGGACGTTGGGCTTATCTTTGCGGTTACGTCAATGAAGAAGAAATGTGGCAGATTATGCAGATTGCGGCAGATACCGCAGTTGAACATTTCTCTTCATGGGAAGAATACGGCCGGAGTTTCATTATGGGTAGAGGTGTATGGCACGGAGATCCGGATGATAGTGAAACAGCATATGATATCGTAAGCCTGCTCTTGGAGAATGAGGAATCACCTTGGAAGCAGCAAAATTGGTCAAAATAAAAGTATTAATCATTAATAAAGCGTGAAGGAATGAGCAACGATTTTTGGTTTTCCATTGCAATAGCCGCTATAGCCGGAGGTTTCTGGCTATATAAGAAAGGGAAAGGCGCAGTTTCTACAATTAGAAAAATCCAACGGTCTTTCAAGGGGGTATGCCTGAATCCCAAGTCAAGACTAAGTGACGAACAATGCAAGAAACTGGCCGTAGGTGCCATGTACGCTTCACAACAAGGAGCCTATCAGAACTCTATCGAAACAGGCATTGCAGACTTACTGCCCAAGATACTCGGGGAATGGTGGGGTATCGAAAGTACGGATTCTGCCAGGAAGGAACTGGACTACCTGTGCGAAAAAGGGTACCGGTATTACTTTCCTTTTGTGTACAAGGCATTTCTGCTTGACAATCCGGAAGCCCAGGATGAAGTCTTCCAACAGAACATGAGTTCACAGGAAGACTATGACAAGATTGTAGCGCAATTCCAGAATCTTCAGGAAACATTTGACGAACTGATCAGATGTAAAGTCATTGCAGGAAAAGAAGACTTGCAACGTTATGGTGTGGAAGGCTGGGATGCAGGACGTATCTGCTTTCTTGCCCGTGCATGTTGTGAAATGGGTTACATAACAGAGGCGGATGCCTGGAAATATATTGATTCCGCTTACAACATGGCTCATTCGACTTTCTCATCCTGGAAAGACATGGCCATGAGTTATGTCATAGGCCGTTCACTTTGGGGAGGCAAGAGTGCGTACAATTCTGTGATGAAAGATACTGCAGACGAGCTTTTGACACACGAGAACAGTCCGTGGAAGAAATATGCCTGGTAAGTATTTTCTGTAACCGAACAGAGAGAAACCGCCTTTGTGGGATTCCGTTTCCAAACGCCCCATATAATGGGCGGTTTCTTCCGTTGTCACATCGGATGATACATGAATAGATTATAATTTCATAAATATTGTAGGCCAAATGAAATTGATAATTCTTAGGTAAATGATATTCCGGTGGCAATACAATTAGTGATAACAGCATTATTTACAAATTCAGAATATAATAGATATATGATTGCATGTGCATTAACTATAATACTCATAGCGATTTTTCTGTCGCTGATCGTTCTATTAAGAAAAAGGAAATACAGCAAAGGAAAGAAAATGATAATGTTGATTATATGCTTTTCGATAGGTTTGTATCTGTTGTACTACATAGCCATGATGCTATATTTCTTCTTAGGTGATTTCTCCGCAGAAGAGTTATGGTAAAAATATCACTAACGACGCAGGATAACGACAAGCCGTTCCCTACAGAACCATTACCCAACAAATAAAATAATAGGAAATATGGAATTAACATTGAATTTGAATTCACGTTTACAACCCATGCACAGGCATGATTTGGAGGATATATTTCAAGAAATTCTCGAAAAAGAAAAATTAGGAGAAGTAACTGGTGGAGGAACATCGCAAAATCCACAAACCGGAGAAATTGAATCTTGTGATATAGATATTCACTTAAATGATGATAAACAAGATAATATAAACCGTTTGGTGGAGCTTGTCAATAAAATAGGTATTCCAAAAGGTTCAGCATTATTGTGTATGGAGCCTAAAATAAAGATAGAAGTAGGAACTTTAGAGGGATTGGCTTATTACGGCAATGGAACGGAATTGCCGGATGCAGTTTATGAGAGTTGTGACATCAATCACGTCATTGAGCAGATGGAATCAGCTATGGAGAACATAGGCCGCTTTTATAGTTATTGGGAAGGGAATGAATGGACAGCTTTGTATTTTTATGGAACTTCATTTGTTGAAATGAAACAGAAAATAGAACCATTCATTGCTTCTTATCCCTTATGTCAGAAATGTCGAATAGAACAAATTGCATAGTCGGACAACAAGCATCTGTGCCGCTTAACGACGATAAGCAGCAAACCATTAGACGCTTAAAAATATATTATGAAGGAGTTAACAGAAATAGAGCAAAAAATGTTTGATTGGGATAATGAATTACGCTTTTATGGTTCAGAGTATTCTGACGAAAAAGTGATAGAAGTTGCCCAAAAAGCAATAAATTTTGCCTATGCTAATTTTAAGAAAAAAGAAACTGTATTTGAAGGATTTGACTTTCAATATGAAAGCCACATTGAAAATATTGCTTTGGGAATCGAAGCATATTTGCAAAAAAATCCAGAAAATAAAAAATCGAAATTAATTCAGGATTTTGTACTCAGTATCATCAATACTGAAAAATATGGACAAGGAAGGAGCGGTTTTATTTATTTGCTTTATATTCTAAAAATGGATTTAGAGCTAAAAAAAATCGCAAGAGAGAGGCTTGATTTTTGGAAACAACCGCGACTTTGTTTTCAACTCCTTTATGCATTGTATAGAAGGAAAATAGAAGGGTTTGAAAAAGAGGCAGAAATGTTAATACAACATTATCCAAAAGAAAAGGCATTAACAAAATATGCACACAAATATATTGAACGACTAACAAGGAAAGCTAACTCCTAAATTGTCTTCCTTTCCAGATCACTATCCTCAATAAACAAAGAAAATAGATATGGAAAAAGAAAAGAAAATCGAAACAGCTAAACAAGTATTTAGGAAAATGCTTGTGGACGAGTACAATATAAAATCAGCCAACCAGTTTTTCTCTACCGAAGGCGAGGCAATGGCTGAAATATACGAGAGTATGAAAATTGAACAAGAAAATTTCAAT
>ENA-ORIC01000690-ORIC01000690.1-human-gut-metagenome-genome-assembly--contig:-NODE-690-length-40069-cov-17.933362_pt1 | contig 40069 bp, 29 predicted proteins | sample MGYA00243023_ERZ508732 | MGnify/ENA primary metagenome ERZ508732 (study PRJEB26277, sample SAMN04329767) | human gut metagenome | biome: human-associated habitat | host: Homo sapiens | place: USA... | reverse complement strand
GACGATTATCTTCATTGGTATAATGAAGACCGAATTAAAATTACCTTGGGCGGCATGAGTCCAGTAGAATACAGAGAGAGCTTAGGGATAATGTAAGTACTACCAGAATGGTCCAAAAAAATATCCGCACCCCCGGGTGCATTTCCAACGGGCCGCAGGCCCGGTTGTACGGTTTTCGCTGCCTCTGGCAGCGATGCCGCCGAAGGCGGAATATAAAACTCATCGCCCAAAGGGCGATACAACAACCTTTGAACCCGCCCACTGGAAGCGGGCAGAACCTTCTGAACCCGGGCCGCTTCGCGGCCCCTGGGCGATACCACAACCCTCGGCCCGAAGGGCCGTCGGCCCCCTTCTACACAACCCTTCGCCCGCAGAGCGGGCTTCACCCTTCCCTTCAAAATCCAGAAACAAGAAACCAGAAACAAGGAACTTTTTTAATATATTCAGTCAGGTGAAAAAATGGAGAAAACAAGACAGATACACGTAGGCACCGTCGCCGTCGGCGGCGGCGCACCCATTGCCATCCAGTCCATGAGCACCTTCAGCCCCGTGGACACGGAATATGCAGCGGCCCAGATCAACGCCCTCCACAAGGCCGGCGCCGACATCGTGCGGGTGGCGGTGCCGGACAAAAAGGCGGCGGAAGCCCTGGGGGCCCTTCGGGAAAAGGTGGACGTGCCGCTGGTGGCGGACATCCATTTCGACTACCGCCTGGCCCTGACCGCCATGGAATCGGGCATTGACGCCCTCCGCATCAACCCCGGCAACATCGGCAGCCGGGACAATGTGGTGAAAGTGGTGGATATGGCCAAAGAAAAGCATATCCCCATCCGCATCGGCATCAATGCAGGCTCCCTGCCCCAGCACATCCTGGACGAATACGGCGGCCATCCCACCGCCGAAGGCATGGTGGCCGGCGCCATGGAACACGTGAAAATCCTGGAAGAAGAAGATTTCCACGACATCGTCATTTCCGTCAAATCCACTGACGTCCCCATGATGGTTAAAGCCAACCGACTTCTCCATGAAAAAGTGGACTACCCCCTCCACCTGGGCGTCACCGAAGCAGGCACCCTCTACCGCGGCACCATCAAATCCGCCATCGGCATCGGCAGCCTCCTCCTGGACGGCATCGGCGACACCATCCGCGTCTCCCTCACCGACGACCCGCTGAAGGAAGTGAAGGCGGCCAAAGAAATCCTGAGCTCCCTGGGCCTAACGCAGTACGGCCCCGTCCTCATCTCCTGTCCCACCTGCGGCCGCACCCAGGTAGACCTCATCCGCATGGCCCAGGATGTGGAAGAAAAAATTCAAAAATTCAAGAAACCCATCCGCGTCGCCGTCATGGGCTGCGCCGTCAACGGCCCCGGAGAAGCCAGAGAAGCGGACTTCGGCATCGCCGGAGGCAAAGGCAGCGGACTGATCTTTAAAAAAGGCAAGATTTTAAGAAGCGTGCCGGAAGAAGAACTTATCCCTGCGCTCATGGAAGAAATAGAGAAATTTGAGAATCAGTGAAAAAAAGGACACCTGTCAAAGGTGTCCTTTTTTTGCGGCCCGGGGTGTTATGGACACGCCCTTTCGGGCGTGCACAGCGAACATGATTTGAAGGAGCGATAGCGACGCACAAATCATAGTGAGTCGTTTCCCCTTTAGGGGTGAGGGCTCAAAGGGTTTTGATGGTTCAGAAGGTTCAAAGGGTGAAGGTGGGCGGCTGCGCCGCCATTAAAATAAAACCTTTACAACCGCCCTGGCGGGCGAAGGAGCCCCCTTTGGTGGCTGGCGCCACCACCTTCCCCCCGCAAGCGGTGGGACAATAAAGCTCCGCGAGGTTGTATTCTCATAAGTTACTCTAAGCAATGCACGGGTTGTTGTGCCCCCGCACAGCGGGGGAAAGGTGGTGCCGTAAGGCACCAAAGGGGGAAAAGCCACCGAAGGTGGCTAATCATCGGAATGCTGTTCATATCGTATGAAACCAAGAAAAAGCACAGAGCAGACTTCCCGCCGACTTGTATTTAATGACATTTCTGCTACTTGCGATTCTTAGCGAGATTCTTCACTTCGTTCAGAATGATGGTTGGGTGGGAAGCCAATCCCGTAAACGCAGGCTCCTTCCTCAGGAAGGAGCTGCCCGATAGGGCTGAGGATAGGTCCGAATTTTTCCCCAAGAACTGACGCCCCTATCCTCCGTCGCCTACGGCGACACCCCCTTCCTGAGGAAGGGGGCTAAAAACTGCGGCGATAGCCGCCACCACAACCCTCAGTCTGTGCACATTCTGCAGAGAATGTGCAAGTCAGTCGAAGTTGGCCCGGCGTAGGGAGGGCAAAGGAGCATCATTATCATTCTTCCCCTCGTACACCCTTTGCCGCTTCGCGGCGTTTCCCTCAAGGGAAAACGAGAAATTTAGAATTGCCTTCCTTTTATTCGACTGACCGTTAGCGCTGTCAAACCTTAGAACCCTAAGAACCTTCTGAACCCTCACGCCGCAGGCGTGTCCATAAGCCGCCACCACAACCCTCGGCGGCGAAGCCGCCGTCAAACCTAAGAACCTTAAGAACCTTCGGCCCGTGAGGGCCATCAACCCTCAGTGCCGAAGGTGCTGTCAAAGCGGCTACCACAACCCTCAGCCCGAAGGCGCTGTCAAAACTAAGAACCTTCCTGCCTTTTGAACAGGAATTCTTTCCTTGCATCTTTCTCTAAATTTCCGTAAAATGAGGATGGAGAAAGGAGGCGAATCCATGACTGGACAACGATTTATCATAACGGAAAATATGATGGATTCCCTGTACGGCTCAAACAATGCAAAGTATGACCAGCACGTCAAACACCTTTTGGCCAGCAGGAAACTGCTCGCTGAAATCGTAAAAAAGGTGGTACCTGAATTTCAGGATGCCAGCACCGAAGACATTGCGAACAGGTATATTGAAGGAGCGCCGCTTGTGGGAAGCATGCCTGTGGACCCGAGTCTTACAAATGCAGTGCCTTCCAAAATTTCAGGAGACCGAAATGAAGACGGTGCACCGAAAGAGGGATACATTACCTACGATATTCTCTTCCACGCCCGTGCACCGGGAACAGGGCTGCCCATTACTCTCATTATCAACGTGGAGGCCCAACGTACCCAAAAAGAATCGACACTGAAATACCATCTGATGAAACGGGCCGTCTTCTATGCCTGTCGCCTTATTTCTTCGCAGAAAGAGCGGGAATTTGAAGGCAAGGATTATAATAGCATCAAGAAGATATACTCCATCTGGATCTGCATGGATTCGCCTACCGGGGACAGCTATATCAACCATTACCGCATGGAAGAAAAGCACCTGCTTCATCGCTATGAAGAATCACCGGAAAATTATGATCTGGTCAATATCGTTCTTATCAGCTTGGGTAAAAAAGCAGATAAAGACAGACTGGTTCATCTGCTGCAGGTCCTTTTTACGGAAAGCCAGCAGACCTTTGATTCAAAAAGAGATATTTTACAAAAAGAATATCACATTGAAATGACACCGGAAATGGAACAGGAGATGAGTACTATGTGCAATCTGAGCTTAAATATTTCAGAAGAAGCCCTGAATAGAGGACTGGCCCAGGGCCGTGAGGAAGGCCGGGCAGAAGGCCGTCTGGAAGGCTTGAATGAAACTGCAGTTCGCCTCCTTTCTATGGGTTTCTCTGTGGAAGATGTATCAAAGGGCACAAGTCTTCCTATTGAAACCGTAGAAGAAATTAAGAGAAAAATCAAAGAAAACAAGGTATAATACCTGAAAAAACAATAACACCGGAAATGGAACAGGAGATGAGTACCATGTGCAATCTGAGCTTAAATATTTCAGAAGAAGCCCTGAATAGAGGTTATACGCAGGGACGTCAAGAAACTTTGAATGAGACTGCGGCTCGCTTCCTTTCTATGGGTTTCTCTGTGGAAGATGTATCAAAGGGTACAAGTCTTCCTATTGAAACCGTAGAAGAAATCAAGAGAAAAATCAAAGAAAACAAGGTATAATGCCTGAAAAACAATAACAGCGGAAATGGAACAGGAGATGAGTACCATGTGCAGTCTGACCTCATATTATTCAGCCATATTTCAAAATAGAGGAAAAGCCTCATTTTGCCCGAGAGGGGCGATCATGCCATGGAATCAGACTGCCTTTCATTTCTACTGTCCGCTTTTTGGCAGTAGTCCTATGAGTGGAAACTGCTCTATGAAAGGGAGAAACAGCAGGGAAGCACAGATTGATTCACAAAGTCTGCTTTTCTAAGAAGGAAAGCGGACAATGAAGAAACCATCACTTACCCGGGCCATAGGTCCGCCATGTTCTCCTTTTATGCAGCACTGATTCTGTGAATCAGTGCTTTTTTGATTTGAAAAAACAGGTGATAAAGATGGAACATATCGAAGGAATCGTAACTACAGCCATTTCCTATGCCAAAATCATGGACGAATTTGCGAGGGAGCAGATCCTTCGCATGTGCAGCTATGAGCTGACGGAAGGATGCCGTGTGCGTATTATGCCCGACGTGCATGCCGGAAAGGGCTGCACCATTGGAACTACCATGACCATCCGGGACAAAGTGGTGCCGAATATGGTGGGCGTAGATATTGGCTGCGGCATGTATACCGTAGACCTGGGCAGGCAGCCCCTTGATTTCAAATGTCTGGATGAAGCGGCCCACATTGTGCCATCCGGCATGGATGTATGGGACAGGAAACAGGCGGATTTCGACCTGTCCCGCCTTGTCTGCCGTGACAAGCTGAGGAGACTTTCCAGAATAGAATGCAGCATAGGCACTCTGGGAGGCGGCAATCATTTCATTGAAATTGACGAAAGCAGGGACGGCCGCCATTATCTGATTATTCATACGGGCAGCCGGAACCTGGGCAAGCAGGTGGCGGAAATCTACCAGCGCATGGCCGTAGAACTGAACTGCCATGGAGAAACTCTGGATGAGCGTATTTCCCACACCATTGAAGAATATAAAAAGACAGGCCGTGAAAAGGAAATCCAGCAGGCCCTGAAAGAGATAAAGAAAGAACAGCTCCATAAAAAAATTCCGGAAGACCTCTGCTATCTCACCGGAAAATATATGAAAGATTATCTCCATGACCTGGGACTCTGCCAGCAGTTTGCCCGGCTGAACCGAGAGCAGATTGCCGGAAAGATTCTTGAATATACAGGACTGAAAGCAGGAGAAGCATTCCATACCATCCACAATTACATTGATCTGGATGAAATGATTCTGCGCAAAGGCGCCATCGCCGCCCGCAAAGGAGAAAAGGTGCTGATTCCCATCAACATGCGTGACGGAAGCATCCTGGCAGTGGGGAAGGGAAATGAAGAATGGAACCTCTCCGCTCCCCACGGCGCAGGCCGCCTCATGTCCCGCAGGCAGGCCATGAGAGAACTGTCCCTTGATGACTACAAAAAAGAAATGAAAGGCATCTACACCACCTCCGTCAGCGAAGACACCATAGACGAAGCGCCCATGGCCTATAAATCCCTCCATGACATCCTGGACGTGATCGGGGATACCGTGGAAGTGCTGGAAGTGATGAAACCGGTATATAACTTCAAGGCACCGGAAACAGGGTTGTTTGGGAAGAAAAGAAATTAGACGATAGAGATTAGAAGATAGAAATCAGACGATGGAAGAAATTTCGGGTGTGAGGGTTGTGGTGGGCATCTGCTGCGCCGGTTTTTAGAAACCTTTACAACCGCCCACCACTCGAAGAAAGAGGAAATGAAGGGAGAATGATTTTTAAATAATTCAGGCGGCGCATCAATCATCTATGCGCTGCCTGAATTATAAAAAAAATCAGGGGCAGCATCAACCGATGCTGCCCCTGCAAAATGTATGGAACACATTTTTCCTTGTAAAGATATATTATCCTATAGGATACCATTTGTCAATGGCAGAAGCCAAAAGTGTAAGTGTGGTCGACCAAAGTTGGACCTTAGCTTGCCCATAAGAGGGCTTTCCTTTTGGTTGGTCGACTGGCGATTCTTCGCCTGCGGCTCAGAATGACGATGGGGCGGGAAGCCAATCCCGTAACGTTAGGCTCCTTCATCAGGTGGCAATCCTGCATAGGATTGCCAAGTAGGGCAATGTTGGCCCTGCGTAGAGCAGAAATGGAGCATCATTGTCATTCTTAACCTCGTACACCCTATGGCCCCTCAAGGGGCAACGAGAATTAAGAAGGACCTTCCTTTTGTTTGCCCGACCGGGATGGAGCTGGGCGAAGCCCTGAGGAACACCGAATATAGGCAAGAATACGTATGCCTCATATCAGGCCCCTGCGGGGCCTCGGCCTTTCGCAGAAAGGCCTGATATCATCCGTCGCCTACGGCGCCACCGTCGGGCATTAAGGTGCTCGCTTAGTGTGCAGGCTATACTCGAATAATAGCCCGACTCAGAAGCCCTCTGCAGGGCTTCTGTCTTCCAAAGGAAGAAGGCTTAAAACTGCGGCGGAGCCGCTACTACAACCCTCGGCCCGAGGAGCCTTCGCCCCTTTCTACACAACCCGCCACCGTTAAGCGGCCCCGTCCACCTTCCCCTTTGAACCATGCCACGCAGCGGCTCCATGGGCCCGTCCCCCCCCTTTGGTACTGCGTACCACCTTCCCACCCGCAGGCGGTGGGACAATAAAATAGGGAAGAACCCTTACGCCTTCTTCGCCAGCCGGTCACGGAATTCGCGGCCCTTGGCGTCTTTGGGGGAGAGGGTTACGAAATGGTCCATATCCTCAAGCGCCTTATCGTATTCTCCCATGGACTCGTAGACCTCAGCCCTTGAGCGGTAGGATTCAGCGTAGGCGGGATCCACTTCTATGGCCTTGTTCAGGTACTCCAGCGCTTTGTCTTTATTTCCTTTCAGGTACCAGGTATAGCCCAGGTTGTTATAGGCTTCCCCTTTCTTCGGATGCAGGGCAATAGCCTTTTCATAGTAGGGGATGGCTTTGTCGTGTTCGCCCTTCAGAGAGTAGATATATCCCATGGATTCGAAGGCGTCGGCGTTTTTCGGGTCCGGTTCTACCGCTTTTGTGTAGTCCTCTACTGCCTTATCGTTAAGGCCCAGCTTGTTATAGCAGTCACCACGCAGGGTCAGGAGAAGGGCGTCGGGCTCCTTTTTCAGCTCCATGGCTTTTGTGAAATCCGCCGCTGCCGGTTCGTATTTCTCCATTAACGCATAGGCGCTGCCCCGGAGGGAATAACCCTGCCAGTAGGAAGGGGAGGCGGCTATGGATTTTGTGAAATAATCCAGGGCCTTCTCATTCTTTTTCATTTTAAGGGCGTTGAGACCGGCACTGCGAAGGAAAAGGGCAGACCGGGGATAGAGGGCAATGGCCTTGTCGTAGCAGCTTTCCGCCCTATCGTACTTTTTCAGCTTATCCGAATAAAAGTCTCCCAGGGCCAGCCAGCATACAGGGTGATCCGGCCTTTCCTTTACCGCTTCCCTATAGGATTTCTCCGCTTTCTCCTTATTTCCGAGCCTGCTGTAGCAGTCTCCCATGGAAATATGCACCGCAAAACGGAGCTTCGGAGTCATATATTTCAGGTCCTCTTTGAAATCGGCAATGGCTGCCTCATTCTGCTTTCTCGACATATGGAAAAGGCCGCGCTGGAAATAGATGTTATCCTTTATCTTATCACCGGGATGCAAAGACAGGGCCTTGTCCCAGTCCTGGAGGGCTTCTTTATCCCTCCCGTCTCTGGCGTAAAATTCCGCCCTTGACCCGTAGGAGAGGGGATTTTCCGGTGCCAGGGACACCGCGTGGTCCAGGTCCGCGAAGCCCTTTTCCTTTTCCCCCTTCATGTAATACATGCTGCCCCGGAACACATAGGTCTCAAACCGGTCCGGATGCTCCTTCACCGCCTTCTCCGCCATGGCGGAAAGCAGTTCTTTTCCCTGCTCAGGCGTCAGCTGCACAGGCCTGGCCTGCAGCGACGGCGCCTCGGCCTTCACATTCTCTGAAATATGGGTATAGAGGCTCCCCAGCATATCTCCTGCGCCGGCAGCCTTCGGCGATGCGGCGGCGCCGCTTTCCGCAAATGATGGAGCCACAGCCGCCATCGACAGTAAGCAGCCTGCCAGCAGCACAGCGATTTTTCTCTTCATCATGACCCATCTCCTTTTTGTAGAACATGATTAATTTTATATAGTATATCACGGAGAGGCGGGAGAGAAGGGAAGAAATAAGGGGCGCATGGTAGATATGGCGAATAGCTTTTTGAAAAAGGATGGAGACTAGCCATTATCTTAATTCAGAAAATTTATGATTGGCATGAAATAATCAAAGAGAGAGAAACTCTATTTTAATGGAAATTTTTATCAGATTCTTCTAGAAAATTCAAGAAAAATGTTTGTATGCCTAATGTGTTATATTGCATTATTATGTCATTGGGGGTATCCTTATTATAAAATTCAAAAAAGTGTAAAGAAGACCGCTGAGGGTTAAATTCTCAGTGGCCTTCTTTTTTTAGAATTTGGATAAATGAATAGACTTGATATTATTTATATTCTAAAATTTGAAGAAGTGTGGGGGCGTCTATTATGAGATTAGGTATTGTAATTCCCAATGATTCAAATTTTGATATCGTAAAAAATATTATTGATAATGAATATAAGGATATTATTGCTTCTTTTTTCTACTATGATAATTATAAGGATGTGATTGAGTTACTGAGGAATAAACAAAAAGGATTGGATGCTCTTTTGTTTTCTGGTTCAGCTCCATATGATTATGCACTTCATTACCTCAATCCCGAAATTACATGTCATTATCTAAACCGATATTCTGGGTCATTACTTAAAGCGGTCTTGCAGGCCTCATTAGAAGGATATGATATTAATAAAATTAGTTATGATTATTATGATGAATTTTCTTTAGCAGAGGTATGCAAGAATTTAAATTTGAAGCCGGAATCTAAGTATATTTTAAGCTATAAAAGCATTAAAGAAAGGGGATTGAACTTAGATTATTATAACGAAACTGTATTTAATTTTCACTATAATAATTGGAAAAAAGGATACATTTCATGTGTTGTAACTCCCTGCTTTGGTGCTTTAAAAAAATTGAAAGAAATGAATAGTCCGGCCTTTTTTGCTTATCCAACGGCGTATGTTTGTAGAGAAACAATTAATCAAATACAGACAGAATATATAGCGAAGAAAAATCAAAAAAGCCAGATAGTAATACTTTCTATAGAAATTAATTTACCAAATGAATATTCTATGTTTGCAAAAAATGAACGGTTATTTATGCAGGATAGAAATGGGATATCTTCGTATATTTACGCACTGGCTGAAAAATTAGAAGCAACCGTCGTTGAAACGACATATCGTAATTTTCTAATTTTTACTACTCGAGAAATTTTGGAAACAATAACTAACCATTTACAGTCTTTGGACATACTACGTCAGGTGCAGAATCATTTCCTTATTTCATTATGTATGGGCATTGGATATGGAAATACAGTCAGGGAAGCCAAAGGAAATGCTAATTTAGGACTGATTCGTGCCAAAAATTGTGGTAGTAATATCGCTTATGTTATTTATGATTCCAACAACATAATAGGGCCCATTGGCACTAATGAATGTAATACTGATTCAGATGATAGTGACAAATTGGATAAGACGATTCAAATGATCGCAGAAAAGTCAGAAGTAAGCATGCAAAATATTTTCAAAATTTATTCAATTATGAGCACAGAAGGCAAAGACACATTTACAACAAAAGATTTAGCTATTTCTATGAATATTTCCAGAAGAAGCGTGGACAGAGTTGTCAATAAATTAGAAATTGCAGGATACCTGCATGTGATTGGAAAACAGGCAGCATATGATATTGGAAGACCGAGCAGAATTATAAAGATTAATTTCAATCTCTAGGATACTTTTAAAGACAAAATAAAGACCATTTACAGCCTACAAGTAGAGAGTTAGACTATTTTACATAGAAGGGCTTTTATTAAAGTTCATATCACTGCAATGAAGCGAGGCCAAGCGTTGCCTCGCTTTCGTGTATCTATGGAGGTGGTTAATCATGGAAATGTATGATCTGATTATCAAAGACACAACAATTATTGATGGCTCAGGAGATCCTGGATTTAAAGGCAGCATTGGTATAAAAGAAGGAAAAATTACCCTTCTGCCGGTTGATACAGAAGATAGGGCAGAGAAGATTATAGATGGAAACGGATTAGTTACATGTCCTGGCTTTATTGATTCGCATTCGCATGGTGATATGATTTTAGGAACGCATTTTGGCTCTTTAGCAAAAATTAATCAGGGAATCACAACGCAGGTTACAGGAATGTGCAGTTATTCCTTGTTTCCTGTAAGTGAGAAATATTGCAAGACTTGGATTGACAATTGCTATCTTACACTTCCTGAAACTGGAGCACCAGAAGAAATGGGAACATTTACTTCGGCTTCTAATTATTTTAACTATGCACAGAAATTAGCTATTCCGGAGAATGTTCGTCCTCTTGTTGGCAGCGGAGCACTTAGGTGTGCAGTTATGGGAGACGAAAGCAGAGAACCTACAAGTACTGAATTAATGGAAATGAAAGCTCTTTTGAAGGAAGCTATGGAAGCAGGAGCCGCAGGCATGTCAACAGGTCTGATTTATCTTCCAAGCACATATGAACTTCCAGCGGAAATTACTGAACTTGCTAAAATAGTTGCATCATATGGAGGTGTTTATACTACCCATATAAGAAATGAATCTACCAAATCTATTGATGCGATAAAAGAAGCAATTGAAGTGGCACGTGAAACAGGGGTCAGATTGATTATTTCTCATCATAAACTTCAGGGGAAGGCTTGTTGGGGGATGTCCAAAGAAACCATTGAATTAATGGAAGAAGCCAATGATGAGGGACTGGATGTAAGTTGTGATCAGTATCCGTATACAGCTTGCATGTCTCTTTTAGCTGACTGCTGCCCTTCTAAATACTATTCTGAGGGCTTATCTGGCATTGTTAATTATTTGGAAAACCCAATAACACGTGAAAAAATTCATCAGGAAATGATGGACGAGCATACTGATTATGAAAATTATTACATCAATTCTGGCGGTTGGTCTGGTATTTATATTGCTTCTTCATACCGTCTTCCGGAAGCTGCAAATAAGACGATTCAGGAATATGCTGATGAAACTGGAATGGATCCCTTTGATGCTTACTGCAAAATTATGATTGCAAATGATGGAGCCGTTGGTGCAATCTACTATACTATGTGTGATGAGGACCTTACCAGAATTATCAAGTATAAAAATACTGCAGTATGTACAGATGGATTATTAAAGTCAGGACATGACATGACACACCCTAGAGCATATGCTTCATTTCCACATGCTATAAGAGTATTTGTAAAAGAAAAGCAGCTGTTCTCTTTGGAGGAAATGATTAGAAAAATGACTTCTTTTACTGCGGATCGTTACTATATGAAGACAAAGGGATTGATAAAGAATGGCTATGATGCGGATATTCTGATTTTTGATTATGACAAACTGACAGATAAAGCTAGTTATAGCGAACCCACCTTATTATGCGAGGGTTTTAAAGCTGTTATTGTAGGTGGAAAAATCGTTTATGAAAACCAGCATCTTACTGGTGAGAATCCGGGTAGAATCCTTTTGATGCGATAAAAAGACATTATTAAGACAATTTACAGCCTGGCTTGTTGTGATACAATGAGTGCATCAAAGTTATTATTTCAAACATTCTAACAAAATATAATTGCGGAGTAGCAAATATAGCTGCTCCGCTTTTGTGTTTTCTTGTTTGTCCATTTCAAACTAAGATTTTTGGTTCTGTCGTATCGAAGGAGATGTGATTATTATGACAAGAAATTTATTGAAAAAATTGGCTTTATGTGGAATTGCATCCGCTGTAACTACAGCACTGATTGCAGGCTGTGGAGGGGATGATAAAAATGGTTCTAATGGAGTTGCCAATATTAAGGATACAGTAAAAGTTGCAGTCAATGCACAGCCTGATTCCTATGATATCAGTAAAGCCACATCTACCTTGGCTAGGCAGATGATGCTTGGAAATGTTTATGAAATGTTGGTGACTTTTGATGAAAACTATAAGGTGGTTCCAGAATTAGCAGAAAAGATAGATGTGAGTGAGGATGCCACACAGTACACGTATCATTTGCGCAAAGGTGTCAAATTTCATAATGGAAATGAAATGAAAGCTGATGACGTAGTAGCATCTATGAATCGGTGGATTGATGGAAACAGCCAGGCTAAAAAAGCTACGGGTGGGGCATATTTTGAAAAGGTAGATGACTATACGGTTAAAGTGCAGATGAGTAAACCATCCCTTATGCTCAATGATTTAATTGCAGGCATTAATCCGGCACCTATCATTGTGCCAAAATCAACAATTGATAAAGCTGACCCCAAGACACACATGATTACAGACTATATTGGGACAGGCCCTTACAAAGTCGCAGAAATCAAACCGGATAACTATGTACGTCTGGAAAAATTTGATAATTATCAGCCGTATGGCGATAAAGGTAAAGTAAGTGGTTGGAGCGGATATAAAGAAGCTAAGACCAAAGATGTAGAATTCGATTTTGTGTTGGATCCGTCAACCCGTGTTTCCGGAATGCAGTCCGGGGAATATGATATGGCTATCAGGCTTCCTGTTGATCAGTACAGTATTTTCAAGAATAACAATGATTATAAAGTTTTTAGAGAAGACTGTGGAGATATGTTCCTTTGCTATAACAAAAAGCAGGGGCTGGCTTCTAATCCGAAAATTCGTCAGGCTGTCAATGCAGTTCTGAATGATGATGATATTCTGACAGCTGCTGTAGCAGATAAAGATTTCTATGAACTTAAATCCAGCTATGTTCAGAATAAAAACAACAAATGGTATGCAGATACTGGAAATAACTGGTATAACACACATAATCCGGAAAGGGCTAGAGCATTGTTAGCAGAAGCTGGTTACAATGGAGAGACTTTCAATATCCTTGTATCCTCTTCTTATCAGGAATTTTATAACGCAGCGGTTGTTATTAAGAGTGAACTGGAAAGTATTGGAGTAAAAACTAATTTACAGGTTGTTGATTGGGCTACGTTCCTGGGGACACGCAAAGACCCGAGCCAGTATGATGCATTTATTACCGGATCTCCTATTGTAACAGTTCCTAACCAGATTTTGTATATTTCTTCTACCTGGGACGGCTGGAGTGCAGATGAGCATCTCCAGAACACATTGCAGAGCATTGCAACGTCCAATAATTTGGACGATGCAATTAGCAGCTGGAAAGATTTGCAGAAATACTGCTGGGAAGAATATGTGCCGGCTAGTAAATTTGGTGATTATTTTGCACTTGATGTTGCTTCTGGAAAGGTCAAAGATACTGTATTCTTCGAAGGCCCACATATGTGGAATCTTACTGTAGAAAAATAATATATAAAAGAATAGGCGGCAGGGATTGCAGTAAATATTATTGCAATCCCTGCTGCCTATTCTTAAACTTTTTGTGAAATTAGGAGGTGAGTGGAATGGGAAAATATATTCTCAAAAGAGTAATTTCTATCATCCCAGTTCTTCTCATAATGTCATTTATTGTATTCTTCTTGATTCACCTGATTCCTGGAGATCCGGCCAAGGTTATTTTAGGGGATCAGGCAACACCTGAAGCGGTAGAACGGCTGAGAGAACAGATGGGACTGAATCAGCCATTGATTTTTCAGTACTTGAGATGGATGGGGAATATTCTTACAGGAAATCTGGGACAATCTGTATTTATGAAGGGATCCATGACAAGCATTATTTTATCGCATTTGATTCCTACACTGGAATTAACGCTATATTCCATGCTTATTGCTTTTGCGGTATCTCTTCCGCTAGGGATTATAGCAGCAAAAGAAAGATATAAAATCACGGATCAGATTATTTCAGGAATGGCTATGATTGGTATTTCTATTCCCAGCTTTTTACTGGCTCTGCTTTTAATCTTACTTATCTCTGTAAAATTAGGCGTTCTTCCACCAGCTGGATATAAAGCAATTGGAAATAGTGGATTCCTGATGAATATCCGGTATATGATTTTGCCATCATTTGCACTTGGCCTAGTGGAAGCTGGTTTGCTGATACGTATGACAAGATCTTCTCTCATGGATGTTTTGGATTCGGATTTTATCAGAATGGCTCGTGCAAAGGGCGTTAATGATAAATGCATTATGCTTAAGCATGCTTTGAAGAATGCTTCTCTCCCAATTTTAACGGCGATGGGGCAGACTTTTATCAGCGTAATATCGGCGGCTGCTGTTGCAGAAACCATTTTCAATATTCCAGGTATTGGTCAATTGATTGTTAACTCTGTGAGTCGAAGAGATTATGAGGTCATCCAGGCAGTCATATTGGTTGTAGCCGTAATTAATGTATTGACTTATTTGGTTATAGATATCTTGTATAGAATTATTGATCCGCGTATTAGCTTAGAAAAATAAAAATGAGAAGAAAGGGAGTGAGTGATATGGAAAAGGCAGAGTATAATGAAAGGCTGCAGATGGCAATCAATGATGGGTCAAATATTAATCCTGATGATCTTGTGATAGTGAATTTAGATGATTTAGGAAAAATACGCGAAAAATTAATTAAAAGTGAACGCGCAAAATTTAGACGTAAATTTCTTAGGAATCGTAATGCAGTGATAGGATCAGTACTGGTATTACTTGTTCTTACTTTAGCTATCTTTTCTCCATTGATCGCCCCTAAAGGCCCATATGTAATGGATGTATCAAATCGTCTAGCACATCCATCTATGGCTCATATTTTGGGGACTGATACATTTGGACGTGACCTCCTAGCCAGAATAATTTATGGAGCGCAGATGTCTATGATTATCGGTGCTAGCGTTGCTTTCTTCTCCTGTGTTTTAGGAATGGCAATAGGTTTATATGCAAGTTATTATCCAAAACTTGATGCAGTTTTAATGAGAATCTGCGATGGTATCAGCTCAGTTCCGGCCATCCTTTTGGCAATAGCCTTTATGGCTGTACTTGGCCCTAGTCCTCATAATGTAATATTAAGCTTGACCTTAGTTTACATACCTACCATTGCAAGAATTGCTAGATCCCGGGCCTTAGCTGTAAAAGAGATGACATATATTGAAGCAATGCGCTGTATAGGAGCCACATCAAACCGGATTATTTGGCATCATATTGCACCCAATATTCTTTCACCGGTTATCGTTCAGACGTCCTTTATTTTTGCTAAGGCAATTATAGTGGAAGCTGCTTTGAGTTTTCTTGGAGTGGGGGTGCCGGTTCCGACTCCTAGCTGGGGCAATATATTAATGGAAGGTAAAACTGTTATTTATAAAGCATGGTGGATGATAGTATTTCCGGGAATTATCACGGCCGTATCCGTATTAGGATTGAATATGCTGGGTGATGGATTGCGCGATGTTATTGATCCGCATACTAAGTAGGTGATTAATTATGAATGAACCGCTGCTCAAAATTGAAAATCTATCGACATCTTTCAAATCAGATCATGGTTATTTAAAAGCTATTGATGGAGTCTCATTTACTATTCAGCCTGGGGAAATCACGGGTATAGTAGGTGAATCCGGATGTGGCAAAAGTGTAACAATGCAGTCAATTATGCAGTTATATGAAGGTAAAGGCAAGCAGGTAGTTTATAATGGAAAAATCTATTTTTCTGGCAAAGATTTGATAACCATGTCGGAAAAAGATATGAAGAAAATTCGAGGCAAGGATATTTCCATGATTTTCCAGGACGCTTTGAGTGCTTTGGATCCTGTATATACCATTGGTGAACAGATTGATGAAACGCTTCGGATTCATACGAATTATTCAAAAACAGAGAGAGCAGCAAAAGAAATAGAATTGCTTGAATTAGTTGGTATTAATGAGCCGGACAAACGGTTAAAACAGTATCCTCATGAAATTTCCGGCGGGATGAGGCAGCGGGTTATGATAGCAATTGCCCTTGCATGCCATCCTAAGCTGCTATTAGCGGATGAGCCTACAACGGCTTTAGATGTCACAATTCAGGCCCAGGTTATAGATCTATTAAAAGAACTGAATAAAAAGCTGGGAATGAGTATTATCCTTATCACCCATGATATGTCAGTAGTCGCACAAAGCTGTCAGGAAGTTATTGTCATGTATTTAGGGCAGGTTGTGGAAAAGGGAGATATCTATAGCTTATTTGATTCGCCTGCCCATCCTTATACACGTGGACTTATTAAATCTATTCCTAAAATCGATGCAGCCCGACCGAGGCGCTTATTCATGATTAAAGGCAATGTGCCGTTACTTTATCAGGTCCCGCATGGATGCAGGTTTGCGCCTAGATGCCCCTATGCTTCTACTAAATGCAAAACGGAAATGCCGGAACTAAGAGAAATGGGGCATGGTCACTATGTTCGCTGCTGGTATTCTGTTATGGAGGGAAATCATCATGATTAATTCAGATATTTTATTGGAAGTGAATAACCTGAAGAAGTACTTTCCCGTTAAGAATCATGGACATAGCGAATTTGTTAAGGCTGTTGATGGAGTTTCTTTTGTTATACATAAAGGAGAAACTTACGGACTTGTTGGCGAATCCGGATGTGGAAAAAGCACACTGGGACGCTGTATCCTTCGACTCATTGAACCATCTGATGGACATTTGGCTTTTGAGGGGAATGATTTTACGAAGAAGAATAAACAAGATTTGCGAACAATGCGAAGCCAGATGCAAATGGTGTTTCAGGACCCTTATATGTCACTAGATCCAAAGAAACGTGTTGGTAATACTTTGACAGAGGCATTGGAAATCCAGCATGTTGGCAGTGCTGATGAAAGGTTTATAGCCGCATTAAGAATTATGAACCTTATGGGATTTCAGCCGGAACATTTCTTTAGATATCCCCATGAATTTTCCGGTGGGCAGAGGCAGCGTATTGGTTTAGCAAGAGCATTGATTTTAAAGCCTAAGCTGATTATATGTGATGAACCGGTTTCTGCCCTGGACGTTTCTGTTCAGGCTCAGATTTTAAATTTGATGGAAGATATTAAAGATGAGACACATGTATCTTATTTATTTATTACACATAACCTAAGCGTTGTAAAACATATTTCCAATCGTATAGGAGTCATGTATTTAGGCCACCTGGTGGAAGAAGCAGAGACGGAAGAACTGTTTGCCAATCCTCTCCATCCATATACAAAGGCTCTTCTGTCAGCCATCTCTTCTCCAAATCCACATTTGCATAAGAAGCATATTGTTTTGAAAGGAGAAATGCCTTCGCCGCTTCATGCGCCCAAAGGATGCCCATTCAGTACCCGCTGTCCATATTGTGATTCGAAATGTGTAGAGACGCCACCGACTTTAGAAAGTTTGGCTACAGGTAGTAAGCATCGGCTGGCTTGTTTCAAAATGGGGAATTTGAAGTAATTCTGTTAATTTTTTCTTTTATACAATTGTGAATACAATTGTGAAAGAAGGTGGCCTTGTATGATGCATAAAATTCAAGAAATTTTCGATAAGTATATCAATCAATTCCCTGGTGAATTTGCTGCAGGATGGATGGATCTTTGTTCTAATGAAACTTGTTTCGTCAACGAAAAGAAGATAATGCCCACTGCAAGTATCTGTAAGATATTTATATTAGCAGATATATTGAGAGAAATTGAATTAGGGAAAATAAAATGGGATGACAAAATTATTATGAGTCCGAAAAAAATCAGCCCTGGAAGTGGAATTCTGAAACTTTTCCATGGTGGAGAAGAATTATCTTTATATGACTATGCTATTCTGATGATGTCTTTATCTGATAATACCGCCGCAGATATACTTTTTTCATTATGTGATAAGGATGAAATTAGAGAAGCTATATTGCGGCCCAATCTTATGAATCACACAAATTGCATTTTGACATGTAATGAGATGGTTTCTGATTTCTATGGATGGAAAAGTGGTCTCGATAACCGGAAGTTTGAAAAAAAGAATGAGGCAGCCGTCTATGATACGAACACATGGCAATCCAATTATACAACAGTATCAGATCTTACGGGCTTTCTGGCAAATGCTTATCATAAAAAAGTAGTTTCTCCCTGGGTTAGTAATAATCTATTAACGATTATGAGTAAATGCTTGACAAATACCCGCATACCTTACTATTTACCGGAAGATATCAGAGTCTCGCATAAGACTGGTACTATGGGGCAATTAGTCAATGATGCAGGAATTGTTTTTGCTCCTAAAGGTGATTATATTTTAGCTCTTTTTTATGATGGAAATGCAGCAGATCAAGAGGATAGCATAAACCTTGGAAATGTACATAAGTATGAACAAAGTTTAGCAGAATTATCTAGAGATATTTACAGTCTTTATATCTGATTTTTTCTAAAATTACCCTGACATATGATTCATAACTATATAATCCTGTTCACAGAACAGTGAAAATCGAAGAGAGTGGACTTTACTCCTTCGATTTTTTATAACCGTTCATTCCTTCGGCAGGGAGCCAAATGTGAAAATATGCTATAATATTTATAAAATTCCTTGGCAGAGGAGTGACAGGTCATGAGCAATTTTTCATTTTTGGAGAAACAGTTTCCCCTGTTGGCTGAACTGGGAGAAAAAGCGGAACAATATCTTTATACCGATCCGAATACCACCATGTTCAAGCTCCGTTCCTTAGGCGAGAAGATGGTGGAGCTGATGTTCCAGTATGATAAGGAAATGGATCCCACAGACCACACACAGGTGGCGCGGATACGGTGGCTTCTGGCGGAAGGCTATCTGCTCCCACAGGAGGCAAAAAGTCTGACTGTTCTTCGGAAATTGGGAAATCAGGCGGTTCATGATGATTATTCTCCTCTGGAGGATGCGAAGCTGTGCCTGCGGGTGGCTTACAGTCTCTGTCAGTGGTTTATGGTGACCTACGGAGACTATCATTACGTGCTTGGGGGCCTTGGCGGCAGCGGCGGAGGCGATGAAATGCTTCCTCTTTTTCCTATGATGGCGTGAAGCGGGGCTATCTGGACCGGCAGGGACGTATCGTGGTGGACAGCCGCTCCGACGAGGTATATCCCATGACAGAATGGGGCACCTTCGTGAAGGACCACGGCCTTCTGGGCTTTGTGAACCGGAAGGGAGAGTACATCATCCCGCCGGGGCGCTATGACCTTTCCGGCGGCATGCTCTATGAAGAGGAAGGGCTGGTGACTCTGAGGGATAAGGAAAAAGGAAAGATGGGTGCCTTCCGTCTGGAGGACGGCAGGCAGGTCATGGATTTCCTCTATGACCGGATTACATTCCTCGGGGAAGACCGCGTGCTTTATGAAATGGGCGGCAAAACGGTGCTTGCCGGAGAAAGCGGAGCCATTCGTGAGTTTCCCTCCGGCGCCGTTATGCAGCCCTATGCGGAAGAGGGGCTGGCCTGGCTGGAGGAGGGAAAGAAAATCCATGCTCTGGACCGGGAAGGAAAGATTCTTTTCACCCTTCCGGAAGGAGAGGCGGCGAGGCCTTTCCGGCATGGCCTGGCACCGGTGAAATCCCACGGGCTCTGGGGGCTTGTGGATATTCACGGGCAGTGGGTGAAAGCGCCGGCGTATAAGGATGTACAGATGATGTGACACTGTACAGGCTGTGTTACAATATAAATATAAAAGTAAAAGGGCGGCATTCTTTGCGAAGGCCGCTTCTTTTCTCAAATAAATCGATATAAGATATTTCATTCAGAAAGGAGTCTTTCTATGTATGATGAATTGACAGCGGAACGGGAGAAAAGTATTTCCATCAATATGCCCGGTCTCATGAAGGATGTGTATGCCTGGATGGCCATCGCCCTGGTGGTGACGGGATTCAGCGCATGGTTCGTGGCGGATAACGCCCTGCTCCGGGGGCTTTTCATGGGAAGCCGCACGGGCACCCTGGTGCTTATTGTGGCCACCTTTGCCCTGGTATGGCGCCTGTCCTCTGCCATGGGGAAAATGTCCCTGAAAACGGCGGCAGCCATGTTTCTGGTGTATTCCGTGCTGAACGGCATTACCCTGTCGGCGGTTTTCCTCACCTACACCCTCTCTTCCATCGGCGGCGTGTTCTTCATGACCGCCGGCACCTTCGGCATCATGTCGGTGTACGGCTATGTGACGAAGGCGGATTTGTCGAAGCTGGGAAATATGTGCCTCATGGGACTTTTCGGCATCATCCTGGCCACGGTCGTGGGGTTCTTCTTCGACAGCACCCTGCTGCAGATGCTTATTTCCTACGCCGGCATCCTGATTTTCACGGGCCTCACCATTTATGACACCCAGTCCATCAAACGCCTGGCCCTCACCTATCATTCCCGGGCCACCGACGAAGGACAGAAGATAGCCATCATGGGCGCCCTCACCCTGTACCTGGATTTCATTAACATCTTCATTTACCTCCTCCGCCTCTTCGGCGAGAAGAAATAGGGACATCAAAAAAGCGTGGAGCTTCGTTTCCACGCTTTTTTGAATGCCCGTATTTGGAGTGAATGACCGTCGGCAGCCCGCCGTCTCTGTCATTTCGACCGGAACGAAGTGGAGTGGAGAAATCTCACTCCGAAATGGGACAAGCTGCATTGTGGCGGGAGATTTCTCGACTCAGAGCATCAATAGGACACAGACCATTTGCCGCCAAAACCGACATGCAGCCCCGCTCGAAATGACAGTAGAGTGGGCAGCGTGTCCGAAGTCTGACCGTCTGAGGTCTGACTGTCTAACTTCTAACTTCTATCTTCTATCTTCGCCCGCCGCCCCTGTCATTTCGACCGGAGCGAAGCGAAGTGGAGAAATCCCACTCCGAAATGGTACAAGCCTCATGACGGCGGGAGATTTCTCGACTCAGAGTATCAATAGAGTATAAAACCTTTACCCTCATACCGGCGTGCAGCCCCGCTAAATGACAGTAGAGGGGGGGCTGCACCTGTGCCATTCTGCTTCTTTCAGAGATGCCTGTACACAGCTCGCCGCCCCTGTCATTTCAACCGGAGCCGGTCAGCCGCCAATAGGAAAGCCTCTTATTGGGCAGGCTGGAGGCCAACTTCGGCTGACTTGGAGACTCTATGCAGAGTCTCCACAGAGTGGAGAAATCTCACTCCGAAATAGTACAAGCCCTATTGGTGGGAGATTTCTCCACTCAGAGTATCAATAGAGGATAAAACCTTTACCCTCATACCGACATGCCGCCCCGCTCGAAATGACAGTAGAGGTGGGGCAGCACCTGTGCCATTCTGTTTCTTCCTCAAACGCCTGTACACAGCCCGCCGCCCCTGTCATTTCGACCGGAAAGAAGTGGAGTGGAGAAATCTCACTCCGAAACGGGACAAGCAACATTGTGGCGGGAGATTTCTGGGCTCAGAGTATCAATAGGAAATAAAACACTTACCGCCAATACCGCCGTGCAGCCCCGCTCAACATGACAGTAGGGGGTCGCAGGTGTCTGATTGTCTGACCGTCTGAAGTCTGACTGTCTACCTTCTATCTTCTAATTTCTATTATCTATCGTCTATCTTCTATCATCTCATCCTCACCATCCGCTCTTTTTCCAGAAGGAAGGGATGAAAATGGAGAGGAGGGTTACGGATTCCAGCCTTCCGAAGAGCATGGACAGGCAGACGATGACCTTGGAGAAATCCGGCAGGGCTGCGTAGGTGCAGGTGGCGCCGAATGCACCGAAGGCGGGGCCGTCGTAGCTCATGGTGGAGAAGGCCACGCCCAGGGCGTCCATGAAAGCAAGGCCGTCAAACATCATGGCTCCTGCCCACAGGGTGGAGAGGGCCATGTAGATGAAGAAGAAGGCCAGCACCTAGAGTACCGTATTCCGGGAGAATTTTTCCTTTCCCACGGTCATGTGGAAAACCGCCCTTGGGTGCATGTGGAGCTTCAGAATGGCGGAGAAGCATTTGAAGAGAAGAATGAGGCGCATTACCTTCAGCCCGCCGGCGGTGGAGCCGCCGCAGCCTCCGGCTATGATGATGAGGAGAAGGATAAATTTAGCAAAGGAAGGCCATTGGTCGAAGTCGGCGGATACGTAGCCGGTGGTGGAGGACAGGGAGGCGGACTGGAAGAGGGCTTCCCGGAGGGATTCCGGAAGGGGCATATGGCCCTGAAGCACCAGGGAGGCGGTGATGAGAAGGACCGCCGCTGCCACCATGAGGAGGTAGACTTTGAATTCCGTATCCTGCAGGAGTACATGGAGACCCCGTTTCCAGGCGTCCACGTAGAGGCCGAAGTTGGCGCTGGAAATAACCATGAAAAAGGTGAGTATCATTTCCAGGGAAAAGCTGTGATAGTAGGCAATGTTTTCATTTCTGGTGGAAAAACCGCCGGTGGCAATGGTGGAGAAGGCATGGTCCAATGCTTCCCAGAAACCCATGCCCCATAGCATTAAGGCCGCCGTGGCAGCGGCGGTGAAACAAAAGTACACGCAGAAAAGGGCCAGTGCCGTTTCTTTGATGCGGGGGAGGGGCTTGGAAGAGGTGGGTCCTGTGCTTTCGGCATTCACCATTTTCGTGGTGCCCCGTCCGGCCTGGGGGAAGAGGGCCACGAAGATGACGATGATGCCCAGACCTCCCAGCCAGTGGGTCATGGCGCGGAAGAAAAGAATGGACGGCGGCAGGGGCGAAAGGTCATTGATGACGGTGGCCCCGGTGCCGGTGAGGCCGGACACGCTTTCCACCAGTCCGTCCAGCGGGGAGAGGGTGCCGGAACAGATATAGGGAATGGCATAGAGCAGGGACACGGCAATCCAGGAAAGGGCGGTGATGGCGGTGCCCTCCCGGGGCGTGAGGCTCACATTGGGAGATAGATTTCTTCTGCGGAGAAGAAGGTAAAGAAGAAGGGACAGCAGGGCAGGGATGAGGAAGGAAAGCACCGGCCCTCCGTAATGAAGGGACAGAAGGAGGGGAAGAAGGAGCACGGCGCCGGCGCCCAGAAGGATGCGGGAGAGCATGGATTGGATGATGCGGATGTTCATACTAGTCCCTGCCTTTGAAATAGGAAATCACGTCCTGCGCCCTGTCCGCCTCTGCAATGAGAATGACGCTGTCACCGGCGGCAAGGACGGAATGGCCGTCAGGAATGTAAACCCTGCCATCCCGCACATAGGCGCCTACCAGGCAGGACTTGGGGAGATTCGCCTTCATGAGGGGCTTTCCGGCGGCCTTGGAACCTTCGGGAATGACGATTTCCAAAGCCTCTGCCCTGGCCCCTTCCAGCAGGGACACAGAAACCACGCTTCCGCTCCGCACAAAGGCAAGCACCTCACCGGCCGCGAGAAGGCGGGTGGACAGGACGATGTCGATGCCCACCTGCTGCATGAGGGCGATGTATTCCGTGCGGGTCACCCGCACCATGGTCTGTCCGGCGCCCAGATGTTTTGCCAGAAGGGCCATCATGAGGTTCAGCCTTTCGTCCTTGGTGGTGCAGATCACCGTGTCCGCCTCCGATACCCCTTCCTGGGTAAGCATGTCCATGTCCGTGCCGTCGCCGCAGAGGACCATGCCCTTTTTCAGCCTTTCCACCATCTGCTGGCAGTGGTCTTCATTATTGTCGATGACCTTCACTGAAACCCCCTGCTTCTCCAGCATGGGAGCCAGGGCCTGCCCCGTGCGGCCGGCGCCGATGATGAGGGCCTTCTTCGTTCGGCGCTGGTACTTGGCATGGCCGTGGGATGAAATTTCTGCAAGGGATTCCGGATTTCCAAGGAAATACACGTTGTCCAGCGGCAGCAGCCTGTCACTGCCGTGGGGGATAATCATGTGGTGGTCCCGGAGGATGAGGGCGATGAGAACGGATGGCGGCAGGGTGATGTCCTTTAATTCCTTATGGGCAAAGGGAGAGCGGGGACTGAGTTTCATTTCCAGAAGACGCACCCGGCCTTTTGCAAAATCCTCCACGTTAATGGCGGAGGGCGTCATCACCAGCCGGCTGATTTCACGGGCCGTAATGAGCTCCGGACTCAGTACCAGGTCGATGTCGAAATTCTCCTTGATGTAGTCCACCGGCTCCGAGAGGAATTTCGGATCTCGGATGCGGGCGATGGTATGGGGAATGCCGTTCTTCTTCGCCAGCATGCAGGCGATAATATTGATCTCATCCATGGCCGTCACCGCCACCAGCAGGTCGCTCTTCGAAGCATCCCGGCTCCGCATAAAGGAAGGACTAGTGCCGTCGGCATGGATGGTAAGCACATCCAGGTCTGGGGCAACAGCGATCTCGAGGCAGAAAAGTCCAGAACCTTTGATATCGGCCTTGAATTTGAAAGAGGAAACGGCGCTGGCAAGGTGACCTATTTCCACAATAAGATCAAGAACATGATCAATTCCCAGCTGCTCGGCCGCTTCGGAAGAATCGTCCGCTACCAGTACGTCAATATCGACAATGCGGTCATGGACGGCGTCGAAGGGGAATACAGCTACCGCTTCAACAAGCACTGGGATGCCAAGGTGAACCTGACCTACCTGGATGCCAGAGACAAGGAAACGAATGCCCGCATTTCTGAAAACGCGCGCATGAACGGCCTCGTGCAGATTTCCTGGACCGATGCGAAGGAAAATCCGTGGACCGCATCTCTCTACAACCTCTGGTACAAGGATTACCTCGACGGCGAAGGAAAGAACTACACTTACAGCACGACCAATTTCGTCGTTACCAAGGACATCTCCAAGTCGACACAGATCTATGCCGGCGTCGACAACATTTTCGACAAGACATTCTCCGATGACGATGATTACTCCATTTACGGACGCACCTGGAGAACCGGCGTGACATTTAAATTCTAAGGGAGGACTTCATAAAAAGTATCGTTTTATATTCGACAAGGACCGGGAATACGAAGATGGTGGCAGAGGCGATCGCTTCTGCGCTGCCGGAGGGGACGCCCTGCCGCAATATCCGCAAGATGAATGAGTCTCTCTCTGATTATGACTGCGTCTTCATGGGCTTCTGGGTCGACAAGGGCACGGCCGATGATGCATCCAGAAAGGTTCTGGAAAATCTCCATAACCGCCATGTGGCTGTCTTCGCGACGGCCGGCGTCAATCCGGCCAGCAGCCATGCACAGGACTGCCTCAAGAACGGCGCCTCCCTTCTTCCGGAAGGAAAGAAACCGGCAGGCACATTTATCTGCCAGGGCAAAGTCGATCCCCAGCTGATCGAAGCGATGTACAAGCGTTTCCCGGCAGACAATCCGCATGGAAGAAATCCGGAAAGCGAGGCGCGCCACAAGGAAGCTTCCACGCATCCGGATGCAGCAGACCTTGAAAATGCAGCCGCTTTTGCCCGGAATGTGATGAATTTCATCCAGGCTGAAAAGTAAGGAGAGTGCGATGGATTTAAGAAATTATTTTGACCAGCTGACGCCCGAGAAGAGGGTGATGCAGTTCGGAAGGAAGACGGATGAGCCGCTCCGTCTGGCTTTCGACAGCAAGAGGGTCGTCCATGCCGCCATGGGAGGGAGCATGGTGCCGCCTCCCATGGCGCAGAAGGTCTGGCGGGATATCATGGCAAAGCCCGTGGAAGGGCATCCGACGCAGATGGCTTATATCCATATTCCCTTCTGCAAGACGAAATGCCTCTACTGCCCCTTCTTCCAGAACGGGACGAACCAGGACGAAGAAGACCGCTACATCGACCATCTGGTAAAGGACTTCGAGATGGGTGCGGATTCCCCGCGACTCTCCAGCGCGCCGATTCAGGCCGTATTCATCGGAGGCGGCACACCGACCTCCCTCTCTCCTGAAAATGCAGGCCGCCTTCTTTCCACGATCCAGAGATGTCTGCCGCTTGCCAATGACTACGAACTCACCTTCGAAGGCCGTGTGCATGACCTCGTCCCGGAGAAGATGGACGTATGGTTCAGAAACGGCGTGAACCGCATGTCGCTCGGTGTGCAGTCCTTCGATACGAAGGTCCGTCAGGCCGTGGGCCGCATCGACGACGGGGAGACGGTATTCTCCCACCTGCAGGAGCTTCTGTCCTACAACCAGTGCGCTGTCGTCATCGACCTCATGTACGGGCTGCCGTACCAAACGATGGACGTGTGGCACAAGGACGTGGAAACGCTCGTGGAATCGGGCATCGACGGTGCTGATCTCTACCAGCTGAATGTCTTTGAACACAGCGACCTCAATCTGGCCATCCAGAGAGGGAAATTCCCTCCGGCCGCACCGACGCAGGTGCAGTCTGCCATGTTCTCCTTCGGCAAGAATTACCTCGACGCACAGGGATACAAGCGCCTCAGTTTCTGCCACTGGGCAAGGAACAACAGGGAGCGGAGCCTCTACAATACGCAGGCCCGCTTCGGTACGCACCTCTTCCCCTTTGGCTGCGGGGCTGGCGGCCATGTCGACGGTCTTTCCACCATGCTCGACCGCAGGCTTCCGGCCTATGAAAAGGCCATCGATGAAGGAAGAAAACCGATGATGTTCCTGATGAACCAGTCGCCCAATGCCCATCTAAAAGAAGATATCCAGGGGCAGATGAATCAGAGCAGGCTCGACCTTGATAAACTGATCCAGAGGGAAGAAAAACTGGCCAGCATGGAATTCCTGGGACCATTGTGGGAAGACTACGGCCTTTGGAAGCATAACGGCTACCTGTACCAGTTGACCGAAGCCGGTCAGTTCTGGCAGGTCAATATGACGCAGACACTCCTTGAAAGCGTGAACCATCTCATGGGAGAAGAAACGGAAATCCAGCACAGGAGAATCGCCGCACAGGGATAGTGCTGTTTCCTGACAGGCGGTTCGCCTGGAAACATAAAATTGGGGCTGTGGCAAAATGTGCCATCATTTTGCCGCGGTCCTTTTTGATGGGATATATTCTAGCGTTCAGCCAATTAATCAACTTGGATGGCAGATGATAAGCTGAAGGGGAACAACAAAACCGCAGCTCCGCTGCGAGGTAATCAACCCTATCCGCCCTTCGGGCACCTTCCCCGTCTGGGAAGGCAAGTATTAGCGGCACTAGGGAACGCGCATTTTCCGGGATTTTCTATGCCCAAGCCCCATGCCCATCGGTTTGCTATACAGGGGGCGAAAAGTTATAATAGATACACTGTATGGTAAAATACAGCATGGATGATAAAATGATTCCTGACGAAAGCAGGTGATCTCATGGAAGTACATGAAGCAACGGAAATGTATATGAAGACGATCCTTGTATTGAAGAAGCGCCTTGGAACAGTGAGATCCATCGACGTGGCCAATGAAATGGGGTATTCCAAGCCCACGATCAGCATTGCCATGAAGAAATTTTGCCAGGAAGGCTTGATTACGGTGGATGAATCCAACTGCATCCATCTGACGGAGGCAGGACAGACGATCGCCGAGCGGATCTATGAAAGGCATCAGGTCCTTTCCTACATTCTGGAATCCATGGGCGTTTCCGAAAAGCACGCCCTCGACGATGCATGCAAGATCGAGCATGATATCAGCGATGAAACCTTTGCGGCCTTGAAGAAGGAATATGACAGGCTGAAAAAGGAAGAAACGCAGAAATAAAGATTGGACAATAAAAAGAACTATTGCGAAGTGATTTTTCATTTCACAATAGTTCTTTTTGCTTTTACTATAGGGTTCCTTAGTCTCTGGTAAAGAGGTCTCTGGTGTAGACTTTATCCTTGACGTCTTCGAGGTCTTTTTCTTCGCGGTTGGTGAGGATGATGTCGCATTCATCTTTGAGCTGCTGAAGGTCTTTGGTGACGGGGATGCCCATGAAGGAGTCTCCCTTGTAAGACGGTTCGTAGATGAGAAGGGGAATGTCCTTGTCCCTCAGACGCTCGATGACGCCCTGAATGGCGGAAGAGCGGAAGTTGTCGCTGCCGCTCTTCATGATGAGGCGGTAGATGCCGGCTTTCTTCGGATTTCTGGCGGCAATGCGGTCAGCGATGAAGGATTTCCTTGTCTCGTTGGAATCGACGACGGCGCGGATCATGGTTTCCGGGATGCCTTCGAAGTTCGAGAGGAGCTGGCGGGTGTCTTTCGGCAGGCAGTATCCGCCGTAGCCGAAGGACGGATTGTTGTAGAAGTCTCCGATTCTGGGATCGTAGCCCATGCCTTTGATAATGTCAGCGGTCTTCAGGCCCTTTTCTTCGGCATAGGTGTCGATTTCATTGAAGTAGGCAACGCGGATGGCGAGGAAGGTGTTGGAGAAGAGTTTGATGGACTCTGCTTCAGAAGATCCTGTGATGAGGACCGGGATGTTCTCGCGGACAGCGCCTTCCTGTTCCAGGGCTGCAAATTTTTCTGCTTCGGGGCGGAGGGCTTCTTTTCCTTTCGGGATCCCGACGATGATGCGGGACGGGTAGAGGTTGTCGTAGAGAGCTTTGCCTTCGCGGAGGAATTCCGGCGCGAAGAGAATGGAAAGGTCAGGATAGACGGCGGAAATTTCCTGGGTGTATCCGATCGGGATGGTGGATTTGATGACGACGATGGCCTTGGAGCCGACGCGCTGGATCTGGGAGAGGATGGCTTCGACGGCCGATGTGTCGAAGTGGTTCGTCTCTGTGTCATAGTTCGTCGGAGCGGCGATGACGATCAGGTCTGCGTCCCTGTACGCGCTGTCGCCATCCATGGTGGCAGTGAGGTCGAGATCCTTGTGCGCCAGGTAGTCTTTGATGTAATCGTCGACAATCGGGGATTCCTTCCTGTTGACCATATCCACTTTTTCCTGGATGACGTCCACGGCAGTAACCTTGTGGTGCTGGGAGAGGAGGATGGCATTGGAGAGGCCGACGTAGCCTGTGCCTGCAATTGCGATTTTCATGGTGAGCCCTCTTTCTGAAGAAATTATCCCTTTTATTATACACTCTTTTCTGGCCTTTAGCAGGAGAAATAGGATGAAAATCGTTAGGTTTTAACGCTTATTCAAGAAGAGAGGGGACCTTATGAAATACTGCGATTTTATCTAAATAAAAAATTGGTTTATACTATAGATGGCAGGAGATGCAAACAAAGTGCATCTATCAGCGCATCCTTCCCGGGTCAGGCGCCCTGCCGAAGGACCGCCCCGCGGCCGGACAGTTAAACTTACGTTTTCACTCCCCGGTCCGCTGCGGGACCATCCATATTGCCCGTCTGCTCCCTCCCTGGATGAACCTTCCGCCTTGACGGCTGCGTCTCCATACCGCGCAGCCCGTAATCCCGGCTGCAGACGGGTGTGCCATCGTCCCACTCTCCATCATGGACGACGGCGGTGAAAAAGACTTCTGGTTTCCGACTAGGAGTCTTTTTTGCTGGAATTTCTTGAAGATGGCACAAACGCTTATAGCAGGCTGGAAAGAACCTATTGGTGATTACGATTTCTCTTGGAGACTGATTTCATTTATACTGATAGCAAGATTTGGAAATTTCCGTACACTCAAAGACGGATGCTGCTTCAGATATTAAACTCGCCAGACAGGAAATCCTGATCCGGAAACTTATGGCAAAGACCGGAGTGACGGAATAAGGGAAAACGCCTGAGAGGAAGATTTTTCCAGATTTCCATTCTCTTGGGCTTTCCATAATATGGCCATCAAAAAAAAAGCTGTGACAAAATTAGGTAAATACTGCCTTTAGCATTTCTCGAACGAAGTTCGGTTTAAGGTTTTTTTTTGAGCTTGCCCCGTAGGGGGAGCTGGCGACAGAGTCGCCTGAGGAGGTTCATTTCCTCGAGCGAAGCGAGGTTTTTTGGTATTCAGACAAAGCCGGCGCATATAAGTGCTGGATAATCCGATAATAGAATATTCCAATAGAAAAAGGACTGTGGCGAAATGATTGTACATTTTGTCATATCGCTGTCCCTCAGCTTACCTGAGGGCCTTTTTCGTTGAAGTTCTGATACTTCTGATATCCATAAAATTGCCGTTACTAATCAGAATCTGTTATAAGCGAGTAAGGGAAGATTATAAGATGCGCGTATGAGATGACGGGCTCATTCACAAATATTTCTATGATCTGCTGAAAGAAGATCGCAAAACGAGTGTCTGCCTTTAGGGAAAATAGGGAATTAGTATCTGATTTTAGGGAAAACAAGTGTATTTTTGCAGCTGAAAAGAGGAAACCTATCGCAGGAATGCATAGGAGTAAAGGAAGTTAGAACAAACCGATCGACTTATAATAAAAGTATAAACTTCTTATCTCTTATTAGTATTTCTTATAATTTCCCTTTTATTATATATTGAAGTCAAAGAACGGGAGATTTAAATACGCTGATAATTAACGGAGATCTTTCATCAAGGCAGATCCGAGGGGACTGGGGAGTTTCCAGGGAACGGCCGGAAGATCCTGCATCAGCATCCCGATCAAGCAGTGGTCCGGGGGACGGACGTGAATTTTCTTTCGGGGGAAAGGGAATCACCGTAACCACTGCGGCGATATACTCGCAAGCCGCCAGGGGGGCTCTTACGATTTTGAAACGTTTTCAAAGCACCTTTTTTCGCAGCGAACGCCAGGCAAGGAAGTCCGTCTTCTTCCCCGCGTTTGACTGCGATTTTTGTTTTTTACGGCAGAGCGCCAGCCCAGGCTGATCGGCTGCCGGCATGTACCGGGAACTTTCTAAGGAAATTTTTCATTCATCCCATACGGGAATCAGCATCGCATGAGGGGGCACATCTATCTCCAAACTCCAACCTTCCCCTCTCATTGGGCATTCCATATAGTTCGTCATGACCTTCCCAATTAAAGACCGGTCCGACCCCCTTCCCATACTAGTCGGATGGCCGCATGACGGACAGTCGAAAGGCAGAACCTGCTATTCAGGCCTATTCGAGTGAAAAGGACTTCTCTCGTCAAGGAAGTCCTTTTTGCGTGGGATGGGGAGCATGAAAAACCATGAAAAACCATGAAAAACCATACAACCGCAGCTTTGCGCGTGGAACCTTTTCATATTTTAAAAACCAATGAATACTGCACCCCGATTTTAGAAATTGCACCTTTAAAAACCATACAACCGGACTCTGTCCGAGGAAATGCAACTCATCCGTCGGCTCCGCCGACACCTTCCCTTCCAGGGCAAGGTCAAGACCGGCCTACGGCCCTTTTTCCCCGTCTGGGAAGGCGAGGTTAGCGGCGCTTGGGAAATGCGCGGTGTACCATTCGTCAGATCATCTTCCCATCCATTTCCTTTATATCCTCTAGTATCCTATTCATTTCCTTTATCACTCTATCAAGGAATCACATAAGATACACGTACAGCAGGGCGGATGTGTCCATGAAGTTTTCTATATGTTCTTAAAAGAAGAGTGCGTCCGTTCTTGAGGGTTTCTCATAAGACGAGTTATTTTTTACAAAAAGTGCCGAATCCAATCGCGGAACGATGGGAAGCATATAACGGAATAGGATAGGACACTTAATTTACCCTGATTTCCTTGATACCTATAACAAAAGTGTCAACCTCTTATCTCTGACTCGTATTCCTCTTAATATCGTAATTACTATATATTTAAGACGAGAACGGGAGATTAAAAGCGCGCGTTTGAGGGGGATTCTCTATCAACGAATGGGCCGGCCTGGAACCAGGGAATTTCAGGCGGTTCATGGAGCTTGTCACTGGCAAACGCGGCGCCCCGATCCGGCAGTACGCCTTGAAAGGACTCTTTCGGGGGAAAGGGGCCATGGCGGCTGCTTAATTTGGAAAGGTATCGTTTGTGGACCGCCGGGGGGATGTACTATGATTTCGAAGAGTAGTTTTAATGCACATATTTCCAGACGCAGCAGATGTCAGGGGGAAAAGGTACGCCTTTTCCTTGCTTCTGTCTGCGCCCTTTTGCTTTGTACGAGTGCGGCGCTGCCTGCGCAGGCTGCACCCTCCAATGATATCGTAAAGGGCCAGGGGGCATTTATCTAATATGGCATGGATCCGGTCAATACCCGCCCGAAGGGCATGAGTATCGCCATTGGAAATAATGCGAAGATCGATCTGGGCACACGAACGGAGGAGGCACTCCTTTCTTTCGGAGATGGCAAGGAGAAAGGCAAAGATGATGACAGATTTGGTTACACCATAGCTGGCAACACGGAAGCGAAGGAAAATCTGCCGGAAGGAATTGCCATCGGCACGAATTCTTTCGCAAGGGCAGGATCGATTGAAATCGGCGCGCATAATCTGGGAGCGGATGTGGAGATCGGGGATACGAAGGGATCGGAATTCAGCACGTACGGCTTCAGTCCTGCAGCCGGCAGGCAGCTAGGCGTGGCCTCGACGACGGTCGGCACGAATTTGTATGCAAACGGCATGTTCACGACGACCTATGGCAGCTACAATGTGCAGTCGAGCCAGTATCAGGAACTCCATGTGGTCGATACCATTCTTGATGGATATAAGAATGCATTTGGCACTGTCGTCGGTTCCTTGAACTCCAATGAATCGATTGCCGCCTTTCCTCATTCCGGCGCGGAAAACTCCATCATCGGGACGGGAAACCGTGTCAATAACAGCAGCGGAACCATCGCCATCGGCACGGGCAATGAGGTGAAAAATACATGGGGAGTCACTTCGGCAACGATGATTCTGAGCCAGCCGCTTGATTCTCCAAAAGCCATGCAGGATGCAATCATTGACGGAGCCAAAAAAAATCCAGGCGGCGCTGTCATGGCCATCGGCAATGGGAACAAGGTCGACAGCGTATCCTTTGCCCAGGTCCTTGGTACAGGGAATGAACTTAAGGGCCAAAACGGCCTCTTTGATAGCGACAAGTATGTCATGATCGACGGATACAACAATAGTTTCACGAGAGCAAACAATACGACGGTCATCGGAACGGGCAGCAAGGGAAGCTATGTAACAAGCTCCATTGTCATGGGTGACAACGCCAATGTGGAGAACACCAAAGGCAGCGTCATGATCGGTGATACAAACAGCGCTTCTTATGTCAATTCCTCTCTGATAGCAGGCGCTAAGAATTCCATCACCGGGACAGAGAAGACGCCAAGCGCATCCAATATCTTGTCCGGCGTGGGAAATACGGCATCCGCCGTGCAGCATGTTTCTGCCATTGGATCTGGAAATACCGTCAACAATACCGCGACAACCCAGATTCTTGGCGATACGAACACCGTCAGCTATGCAGCTCTTTCTTCGGTAACCGGATCGAATAATACACTGACTGGTACGGCAGACAATGTAAGCTCAGCTAATATTTTGGATGGTTCAGGAAATACGGCGTCCAATGTAAATCATGTTTCTGCCCTCGGCGCTGTCAATGGCGTGACGAATGCAGATAAGACGCAGGTTTTGGGCGATAGGAACCGTGCAACGAATACGAACCTGTCGCAGATGTTCGGCGTGAATAATGTTTTGTCCACTACGGATGGTGCAGCAGAAAATGCAAAAGATATCCAAATCGGTTATGGTAATTCAGCCATCAATGTGCAGAATGTCACTTCTATAGGTTCAGCCAATACTGTTCTTGTTTCGAAGATGTCGCAGGTCATCGGCGACAACCGTTACCTTTCCAACGTTGACCGTTCCGTCGTCATCGGGTCGGCAGACAGCAATGCGACGCAGATGACAAGCGATGATATCGTCGCTGTCGGTTACAATTCCTATGCGACAGCCTCTGGCGGCGCGGCCTTCGGTTCGGGCTCTGTGGCAGGTACGGCAGCTGGTTATGCAGGCTATGATCCGCTGACAAATCTTCTTTCCCTGAATACGTCCCCGGCCTGGAAATCGACAAGAGGCGCCGTTTCTGTCGGCGATATTTCCAAAGGCATCACCCGTCAGATCACGGGCGTCGCAGCTGGCACGCAGGACACCGATGCCGTCAACGTGGCGCAGCTGAAGAAGGTTGTCTTCGCCCGGCAGAATGCGACGCAGCCAAATATCAAGGCAGGCAACGGCATCCAGGTCATCAAGACGTCTGACGGTATGTACACCATCAGCGCGAATATCACAGGCACCACATCCGAGACGGGCCATACATCCGCCAGCGTAGGAAATACGGCCGCAGGAACGAATACGAAAACAGCAGTCACGACGCATTCCAGCCTGGCCACTGCAGACACGGCAGGCACTGCGGGCGCAGGAAATACAGGAACATCGGGCGCTAATTCCGGCGGGACGACGATTCTTCCAATTACCCCGGACAGTAATACAAGTGTCGATAATGGTGAAGTCGTCGTGATCAGGAACGTCACGGACCCGACCAGCTTCAAGGCAGACGACGGGAACAGCGCATCGATTTCCCCGAAGGGCACCCTCTCGATCCTTGGGGACAGCACGAATACGGAAACCAGTATTTCCGGAGATTCGCTGAAAGTATCGCTCAAGAAAGACATCACCGTCGACAGCGTCAAAGCAGGAAATACTACCATCAATAACGATGGCGTCACCATAAAAGGCGGTCCGTCCATGACGTCGGGCGGCATCAATGCAGGCGGCAGGAAAGTGACAAACGTCGCGCCTGGAGAAATTTCCGCATCGTCCACGGACGCCGTCAACGGCTCGCAGATTCATGAACTCAAGGGCAGCATTACCAATAACACGACCCACCTGACACAGCTCGACAACCGCGTAGGCGACCTCGATCACCGTGTCAATGAAGTCGGCGCAGGTGCAGCCGCTCTGGCGGGCCTTCATCCGGTCGACTATGATCCGGACAGCAAGTGGAACGTCGCCGTCTCCGGTGGTTCCTACAAAGACCAGCAGGCCCTCGCCCTCGGCGCTTTCTACCATCCGAATGACGACACGCTTCTCTCTTTGGGAACGACCGTAGGTTACAACGATAACATGGTTACCGTCGGCGCCTCCTTCAAAGTCGGTGAAAGAGGAAATGTAAAGAAGGTCTACCCAGGTGAAGCAGCCAAAGAACTGACAAGCCTCAAGAAACACGTCGCTGAACAGGACAAGAAACTGGCCTCCCAGGATCAGAGAATCGGCCAGCTCGAAACCATGCTCAAAGAACAGAAGGAAATCAACGAAAAACAGCAGCAGATCATCGCAAAACTCGCCGCGAAAGTCGGCGTATAAAATAATAAAAAGCCTGACTCTGAACAAAGGAAAAGCAGAAAAGCCTCCCAAGTGCGCGGGAGGCTTTTTTGTGTGGAATTTCATTTCGGAAGGCTCGTGGAAATCAAAACTCAGTACATCGCAGTAACATGGCGGTACGTGCCGGTGCGGAAGGTTTTGCCCTGCCTCAGCGGGGAAGGGCGGTCAGCCTATCATTTAACTGTTGCTGACGAAAGGGGTGCAGTATTCATTGGTTTTTATAAAAGGTTAATCGAGCAGAGCGAGGTTGTGCGGTTTTAGCATTTTATATGAAAAAGATGAAAAACCATACAGCCGGCTTGCAGCCTGGGAGATGAACCACCTCATAAAAACCGCAAAACCAGCCTGGCGGCTGATGGAACTACATCTCATTCGTCAGCTACGCTGCCACCTTCTCCTTTCGGAGCAAGGTTAACACCCTTAAACCTCGCTTCGCTCGTGGAAATGCATTTTCCTCCATCTTCCTCTCCCATTCCCAATATCGTTTGCTTTTTTCATAGCTCTGTGATTTCTTCTATCAATCCCTCTCATTTCATAGGTTGCAGGATATACACGAGTTTTAGTCGATGGTATTCACCTAAATGAAAATGGGGACTTTGATCTAATTTTTTGATAAAGTCCGGTAAAGACGGGGATAAGATGCATAGACTTTACGCGAAATGTCTGATTCTAATTGATATTTTGATAAAAATGATTCGGTACTCTTATCTTTAAAAGAGCCTATATAGAATATGCTGCATTTAGGAATATCAAGGAAATATTTCAAACTATAACGGGAATACTGGTTTTTATTCTAAAACATAATTTTAAAATAGATTTAAAAAGCAACGTCATTTTGATAAAGCCGTATACTTTCTGACTGTTTATCCAGAATAAATTCAAACAAAATAATTCGATTTTTGACTTTATTGAGAATGGGAATTTTATTTCTAACATGCGTATTCTTGCATGGAAATGATGAAAAAAGGGGAGATTTAAATCAAATATTAATGTATGGTATATCATATTGACTGCTTTTGTAAAGAAAATGTATACTTAGTATCAACGAAGCGTCAAGACATGGCCTTGCTGCTTATCCCGGGGGAAAGCGGCAGAGGCGGGCCGTGTCATGCAAGGACGCGCCGACTGTTTTCTGCCAGCGGGTTTCGTTAGTCAGCAGGAGAACATCCACAAATCGTCCGCGGCGTGCATCGGGGGATGCGCCGCGCGGGGGACGGTTCCTGCAGAATGAGAGCGGCTGTCATGGAAGCTCTTGTTCTATGCAGCGGATGGAAGATGACATGATGAAATGGCGAAAGCTCATTTCTTGAAATAGAAAAACTGGTACAGGGATGAGTCCAATGAATCCAGCGGCGATCCCCGCTGGATTTGAAGGGCATTCCATAAAGTCCATCCCTATCTACCGGGCGGGGTCTTCGCTTCACTTCCCTTTTCGAGGGCGGAGACGCGGCCGGGAGAACCTCTCCCAGGGCTGGGCAGCAAAGGTGCCTGCAACACACCTTAAAAAGGACTTCCTACGCCTGCGGAAGTCTTTTTTACATGGAGGCTCTTTTGAATCCCTGCACATGCGTTTTAGTTATTTTGTTAACATCGCACATTCAAACACCTTGACAAAAGAGTCCTGTTACTATTAAATAATAGAAAAAAATAAAGTAGATATATGGAACCGGAGCGATGCCTCGGCATATTTTTTACCCATAAGGTTGACAATAATAACAATGCAAGTTGACAAAGGAGACCGTAAATGTTGTACAGTGTGAAGATGCGTTCGAGCCTGGGCGGGACCCATGGCAAGGGCGGGCGCCACATTTCTGGAGCGGAGCGGATTGTTTCTGAGGATCTGGTGGATGAGACGGTGATTTCCATGATGCGCCGTGCAAGGGAGCATGAGAGAGGATGCGCGGATTTCATTCAGGTGAAGGTGGAAGAGGTGCCGGATGCGGCGGTTTCGTACTGCCTGATGCTTCCGCTTTACCAGATCGACACGAGCGAGAAGTCCGAGGGACACAGGGCAGCGGAGGCTGAGCTCATCCGCGCGGGTGTTTCTCCTTTGGCGGCCAGGCGGGGCATCGCTTCTCTGGAAGCACTGGAAGACAGCATGAGGGGCGCAATCGTGATGGATGCGGAGACGGGCGAAAGGCTCGATGGCCGCGGAGAGCGCGGGGTCCGCTGCAGCAATATGGACAGCGCTGACACGGCTGAGTATGAAGCAAAGATGCGCGGCAAGGGTCTTGGCGGCGATCATCCGCGTGAAGCGCTTGTCCTGGCATCGAAGGTGGCTCACGGACCCGGCACGGTAGCCGAGCTTTGCTGGTCGGATGATCCGGACTATGTGACGGGCTACGTCGGCTCGCCGCTTCACGGCTATGGCCGCATTACGGTGATGAAGGACAAGGGCGACCCGGTCGGCGGGCGCGTTTTCTTCGTGAAGCACGGGACAGATGTTGCTCTTTATGAAGACTATATGCAGAATCAGACGGTATTGGTGAGGTTATCAAATGAAACTTGAAAATATGGGAAAGGCGCTGGATGAAATCCGCGAAGGCGGGCGCTTCCGCAAAGTGCAGGATCTCCGCATGGTGACGGCGTCGAAGGGCGTCCGCCGCGACGGTTCGGAGTGCATTGTCTTTAATTCGAATGATTACCTTGGCATGACGCATGAACAGGAGGTCCAGGAAGCGGCCAGGGAAGCCGTACGCTGGGGCACGGGCTCGGGCGGCGCGCGTCTGACATCGGGTGCTGTCTTTGAACTCTCGGATCTGGAAAAGGAGCTCGCTTCCTTCAAGCATGCGGAAGATGCCGTCATTTTCAATACAGGCTACATGACAAACCTGGGCGTCCTCTATGCCCTCGGCGGCAAGGACGATATCATTTTCTCGGATGCACTGAACCATGCTTCCATTGTCGACGGATGCAGGATTTCCCGCGCCCGCACGGTCATTTATCCGCATTCGGATATGGCTGCTCTGGAAGAACTTCTGAAGAATACGCCTGTGAGCGGGCAGCGTTTCATCGTGACAGACGGGGTGTTCTCGATGGACGGGGACATCGCGCCGGTCCCGGACCTGATCCGCCTTAAGGAAAAATACAATGCCTGCCTTATCGTCGATGATGCGCACGGCGTCGGCGTGATCGGCGAGACGGGAAGAGGCTCTGCGGAGCATTTCCACGTCTCTGGCATAGATATCCAGGTGGGGACGCTGTCCAAGGCGCTCGGTGCTGAGGGCGGCTATGCAGCTGCTTCAAGGGAAATCTGCGATTACCTGAGGAACGTTTCAAGGCCGTTCATTTTCTCTACGTCCATCTCAGCCGTGACCGGGATGACGGCGCTGGCAGCTTTACGCCTTCTGGAGCGCAAGCCGGAGCGCTTCGTGGGACGCTTGATGGAGAATACCCGGTACATGAAGGAGAAGCTGGCAGAAGCGGGGATTCCCGTAGAACCAAGCGACACTCCGATCATTCCCATCATACTGAGCGAAGAGGAAAAGACGCTCGCATACGCCTCCCAATGCATTGAGGAAGGCATCCTTCTCTCTGCTATCCGTCCGCCGACGGTGCCCGCCGGGACGAGCCGCATCCGCCTGACCGTGACCGCGGCTCACACGAAAGAAGAACTGGACCGCGCCGTTGCGGTCATGAAAGCGCATTTCCCCCTGCCCTAGCCATCGAAAGGAGCACCTTATGACCGTGACAGGAGAGAGACAATGGATCGTGGATATCTGTGAGACAGCGATGCTCGCCGTTCTCATAGCCGTCAGCGGAGTCTTCCGCATCCCGGGCCTTGTCCCGGGGACGGAGTTCCAGCTCTCAGCCCCGATTGCCGTCGCCATCTGTGGCGTCTTTGGATTTAAGAAATACCTGATTGCAGGGATCCTCGCATCCCTCTTAAGCATGACGATGGGGACCGCGACCATCCTGAACGTCGCCGTCGCCATGACATTCCGCGTCGTCGTCGGCCTTGTATGGCTGGCGCTTGGAGACAGCCGCGTATTCTACGTGATTTCCGGTCCCGTGGGAAGCGCCGCTGCCCGCGTCCTCATGTACTTCCTCCTGGGGAAGGGGCTTGAAGTCATGCTCATCGCAGCCGCTCCTGGCATGATCTATACCGCCGCTACCGCATGGCTCTTCGGGAAAATCTTCATGCGCTGTCGCCTAGAAAGACGATAAATACAGTAATGCACAGTACTTCCATTTCTGTAAGGGAAAAAGCAAAAGGGATAGGTAATTTTCACGCCATCTTTACGCTTTGACAAAAAAGAATTTGCCGAAACGCCGGATAGACAGTAAAATGGGGAGAGAATTCCCCCCAAGGAGGCAAATTATGATTACACCAATGGACATCCATAATAAGCAGTTCACGAAAGCCACCGTCCGTGGTTACAGCGAAGAGGAAGTCAATGATTTCCTGAACCAGATCGTCGCTGACTACGAACGCATTTACCGTGAACACCGCGAAATGGAAGAAAAACTTGACCAGATGAAAGCAAAACTGGCCAATTATGAAAAGATCTCCGAAACAATGACTGCCACCCTGCAGCTCGCCAAAGACACCGCTGAAAACGTGAAGAAGAACGCGCGCAGAAACGCAGACATCCTCATCGCCAACGCCAAGGCCGACAGCGAAAAGCAGATCAAAGACGCGCAGGACTACCGCCGCACCCTCATTCACAACATGATGCAGACCGAAGGCAACATGAAATCCTACGTAGGCAAGATCAGAAAAGACCTCGAACTCGCCCTCGCAGCAATCGATGAACTCGACCGCATGAAAGCCCCCCTCGGCGACGGCGCAGCACAGGAATCCTTCGCAGAAGCTGAAACAGAAGCAGCGGAAGACGAAGAAAAATAAAATCAATCAAAAAAGACCGCAGAGATGTGGTCTTTTTTTGATGGTGAGGGCGGGGGAAGCTCTTGCCGTTGGATCCGCTCTTTTTTTTAGGTTCTTCACGCTTTTTTGTGGGATAAAAATAATAACATATAAAATTGGCATTGAAAAAGAGCATTATCTACTCCAAAATGTAAGTTGCCTAAAACTACGCACGGAGGTCGAATAATGCTCTTTTATTACCATAATGAAATCA
>ENA-ORIC01000684-ORIC01000684.1-human-gut-metagenome-genome-assembly--contig:-NODE-684-length-40253-cov-11.983747_pt1 | contig 40253 bp, 44 predicted proteins | sample MGYA00243023_ERZ508732 | MGnify/ENA primary metagenome ERZ508732 (study PRJEB26277, sample SAMN04329767) | human gut metagenome | biome: human-associated habitat | host: Homo sapiens | place: USA... | reverse complement strand
TCTGCTGGACGAACAGCCATACGAAAAGGTAAACGGCCAGGGACACGACGATCGGTACGGCCACGGCGACGCCGTCATTATGCACGATGGAATTGGCCGCATCGGCCATCGACAGAATGACCGAACCCGATGAGAACGAGTTGAGCAGAGACGCGAACACGCCGCGTTTACGCCCCATCATGGCATTGGTGTCGTTTTGCACGATCTGCTCCTGATTGTGCTCCACTTGCCTGCGTGCCTGGCTTTCATCGCCGACAAGCAGGTTCTCCAACACTTTCGACACGTTGTCGGATTGCGCTGTGCCATCCTCCTGCACGGTTGCGGACGGGGAACTGGCGTTCACCGACCATGTCGACGAACTGTAGGCGACACCGAACACCGAAGCGAACAGGCAGATGACGACTATCATCCAATAGTGTCTCTTATAGGCTTTCCTTGCATTGGCCTTCATGCCTTTGCGATCCATGCAGGCCTCCCTTCTTCTCGTCAATGAGATTCCGTTTTCGATTTTAACCGGCATGTTCCGTGATCGCTTTGATAAAAACATGGAAAACGGCACACGCGGCTGTCTGCGTCTTCTGCGAAACTGTAGGGTGCGTAAAACGCGGTAATGTCCACAATTCGATAGGGAGAAAGCACAGTTATGGCTCACGTCATCGATTTCAAGGAGGCCGGTTTCGATTCCGTCCTCGATGAACTGGAATGGCGCGGGTTGATTTCCCAGTCCACTGACAGGGATCGACTCGCCGAAGCGTTGAACGGAGAGCCCATCACCTATTATTGCGGCTTCGATCCGACCGCCGCCTCCCTGCACATCGGCAACCTCGTTCAGCTCATCAACATGCGCCACCTGCAGGCCGCAGGACACCATCCGATCGCGTTGGTCGGCGGCGCCACCGGCCTGATCGGAGATCCGCGCCAGTCGGGCGAACGCACGCTCAACCCGAAGGACGTCGTGGCCGGCTGGGCCGATCGTCTGAAGAAGCAGATCGGCGGCATCCTCGAGACCGAAGGCAGCAATCCGGTGCGTTTCGTGTCCAACTACGATTGGACTGCTTCGATGAACGTCATCGACTTCCTGCGTGACGTCGGCAAGAATTTCCGTATGGGCACCATGCTCGCCAAGGACACCGTGGCCCGTCGCCTCAACTCCGAGGAAGGCATCTCCTTCACCGAGTTCAGCTACCAAGTGCTTCAGGGCAACGACTTCCTGCACCTGTTCGACGAGTACCATTGCGTGCTGGAGATCGGCGGCTCCGACCAGTGGGGCAACCTCACCTCCGGTCTGGATCTGATCCACAAGGTGCGCGGCGTGGACGTGAACGTGTTCACCAGCCCGATCATCACCGACGCGCAGGGCAAGAAGTTCGGCAAGTCCGAAGGCAACGCCGTCTGGTTGGATGGCACGATGCTCAGCCCCTACAAGTTCTACCAGTTCTGGTTCAACCGTCCCGACAGCGAGATGGAGAACCTGCTCAAGGCGTTCACCTTCCTGCCAAAGGCCGAAATCGAACGGCTTATCGAGGAAAGCAAGACCAATCCGGGCGCGCGTGAGGCGCAGCGCACCCTCGCATGGGAGGTCACCAGCTTCGTGCATGGCGAGGAAGCCACTCGCCAGGCCATCGAAGCTGCCGGCGCGTTGTTCGGACGTGGCGGCGATCTGGCGGACATCGACGAGTCCACGCTTGAGGCCGCTATCGACGGCATGAAGGTCGATGGGGAATTCGCCAAGGTCGCAGCCGGCGACCGTGTGGCCGAGGCTGGTATGAAGGCAGGCCTGTTCAAGTCGATTTCCGAGGCGCGCAAGACCATCAAGTCCGGTGGCGTGTACCTCAACAACACGCGCGTGGAGGATGAGGAACAGACGTTGCAGGACGGTGACTTCCTGCATGGTCGTTTCGTGCTCATCCGCCGCGGCAAGAAGGCGCTCGGCGTCGTCGAACAGGCGTGAGACGCATAGGTAATCGTAAGTAAATAATCGCAAGTATCTCAAGACCAATAAGGAACAGCATGGCAGAAGAACAGCGCGGATCGCGCGGCAAATCCTACGGCAACCACAAGTCCTACGGCTCGGGCAGGCCGGGTAACCGCGGTGGCAAGGGATTCAAGCCGCGCGGCAACGGCGGCAAGTCCTACGGACACAAGTCCGGCGGCTTCCACAACGATGACCGTAAGGGCGGATATCGTAAGGGCAATGGCGGCGGATACCGTCGTGGCGACCGCGATTTCCATCGCGACGGCGAAAGCGAAGGCCAGGAGCGTCGTTTCCACAACGGTCCGCGCAAGTTCAACCGCGATGGCGAGCGTCGTGACGACCGCCGTGGCGGCTATCGTGGCAATCGCGGCGACAATCCGCGCTACCAGCGTGATGGCGAGCGTTCCGGCTTCCGTCATAATGACCGTCGTGACGGCGATCGCAGGGATTTCCATCGTGACGACCGCCATGGTGATGGCGAGCGTCGCAATTTCCGTCATGACGGTGACCGTCGTGACTTCCGCCGTGACGATGGTGAGCGTCGTGGCGGCCGCAATTTCCACAAGGACGGCGATCGCAGAGACTTCCGCCGCGATGACCGCCGCGGGGAGCGCCGTGATGGCGAGCGTCGTAATTTCCGTCGTGATGATCGTCGTGACGGCGATCGCAGGGATTTCCGCCGTGACAACCAGCGTCGTGACTTCCACAAGGACCGCGACCAGCGTCCGGAAGGCGAGGAGCGCCGCGAATTCACCCGTGAAGAGAAGATGGAGTACCGCGAGGCGAAGCGTGGTGAATACCTGTCGAAGCCGCGTCGCAATTCCGACGGCACGATGAGCTTCCCGTCGCAAAACCCGTACACGCATCGTCGCCCGGGCGAGCCGAAGATGCCGAAGGGCATCGAGTGGAGCATGCTGTCCACCGATGACCGTGAGCGTCTGCGTGGCCTGTCCAAGGAACATGCGGAGAACATCGGCCTGCACATCCTCGCCGCCTACACGCTTGAGGAAAGGGATCCGGAGCTGGCGCTCGAACACGCCAAGTGGGTGGCGCATCAGGCTTCCCGTATTGATTTCGCGCGTGAGACCCTTGCGTTCGTGGCCTACCGTCAGGGCGATTACAAACTTGCCCTGCGTGAGTTCCGCACCGCGTTCCGCATGAACGGTTTCCTTGACTATCTGCCGTTCATCGCCGACTGCGAGCGTGGCATGGGCGAGCCGAAGAAGGCCATCGAAACCGCCATGAGCGATGACGCGAAGTATCTGCGCGGCGAATCCAAGGCCGAGATGTTCCTCGTGTACGCGGGCGCGCTGGGCGACCTCGAGCTGTGGGATAAGGCCATTGAGATCGTGCATACGCTGGGCCGTTCCAAGGGCCTGGCCGGCGAATACCGCATGCGTGCGGTGCAGGCCGAACAGTACTTCCTCGAGCAGGCCGGACGCTCCGATGAGGCCGTGGCTCTCGACCAGCTGCTTGACAAGCTTGAGCTGCAGTACGCCGATGCCGAAGAGGACGAGACCTCCGACGATCTGGTCATTGAATACGACATGCAGGAATTGAACGACGAGCTTATGGACAAGCTCGGCATTTCCGAAGATGACGCCCAGTATGCGCCGGAAGACGAGGATGAGGACGATTCCGAGGCCGTCGACGAGAACGGCGAGACCAACGATGAGACCCAGCTTGATGCCGAAGTGGCCAAGGAAGGCGCCGAGTCCGACGACGAGCCTGCCGGTGACGGCGAAAACGCGGGCGACTCCGAAGACGACCAGACTGAGGATGAGGTCGAATCCGCAGCCGATTCCGACAACGAGTGAGGTGCGGCAAAACAATGCTGAAATCCACAACCCGTCCGCTGAGCGAAGCCTACCAGCTGGCGCTGCTTGATCTTGACGGCGTGGTCTACCGTGGCAAGAATCCGGTGGAACATGCTGCAGAGAGCATCCGCAAGGCCGAAGGCCTCGGCATGACGGTGGAATACACCACCAACAATTCCTCCCGACTGCAATCCGTGGTGGCCGACCAGCTTAAAGGCTTCGACCTTGAAGTCGAACCATGGCAGGTCATCACCTCGTCCGTGGTGGCTGCCCGTATGGTGGCCCGTGCGGTGCCGCAAGGTGCAAAAGTGTTCGTGCTCGGAGCACAGCATCTGCGTGAGGAAGTCGCCAAGCAGGGTCTTGAAGTGGTTGATTCCGCCGAAGACAAGCCGGTCGCGGCCATCCAAGGCTGGTACCCGGACATGTCTTGGAACCAGATGGCGCAAATCGCCTACGCCGTAGAACAGGGCGCCACGTATTTCGTGACCAACCGCGACCTGACCATTCCGCGTGAGCTGGGCATCGCCCCCGGTTGCGGTTCCATGATCATGGCCGTCATCAACGCCACTGGTGTGGAACCGGTTTCGTCCGCAGGCAAGCCGGAATCCGCCATGTACGACGAAGCCCGACTGCTTGCCGCGCATGATGGTGCCGAACCAGTGGCCAAGGAAGCATGCCTCGCCATCGGCGACCGCCTCGATACCGATATCGAAGCCGGCAACCGTGGCGGCTATGATTCCCTGGCCGTGCTGACCGGCGTCACCAATCCGCATGAGCTGATGTTCGCTCCGGAGCATCTGCGTCCGACCTACATCGCCAAGGACCTGACCGGACTTAACGAGCCGGCCCCCGAAGTCGTGCATGAGGCTGGCGCTTGGAGCTGCCGCGACGTGCAGGCGCGCGTCGACGGCGATCGTCTTTACGTCACCGACATCACCAGCGTCGACGGTCTTCGTGCGGCCTGCGCCGCCATGTGGGATGCGGCGGATCGCGGACACAGCGTCGACGGCATGATCGTGCCGGAATTCCGAATCGCCTGATTGCCGCACGTGCGTATGCGCAACATGAATGACGATTCCGGTGCCGTCGTCCGACTCGACATCGCGCTGGTGGAGCGTGGCGTCACGGATAGTCGCTCCAAAGCACAACGGCTGATCGAATCCGGCAAGGTCCGGGTGAACGGCACCGTCGCATCCAAAGCGTCGCTCAAAGTCACGGCCGCCGACACGCTTGATGCCGATCTGGGAGACGATTACGTCTCCCGTGGAGCCTACAAGTTGGTCGGCGCGTTCGACATGTTCTCCCAGACGGGCCTGCGTTCCGCGGAAGGACTCGATTGCCTCGACATCGGCGCGTCCACCGGCGGTTTCTGCGACGTGCTTCTGCGACGCGGTGCCGCGCATGTGATCGCGCTCGACGTGGGGCACGGCCAGCTTGACCCGCGCATCGCAGGCAACGAGCGCATCATCGAAATGAGCGGCGTCAACATCCGCGACGTCGAAGCGGATGATCTGCCGTACCGGCCAAGCATGATCGTATCCGACGTGTCATTCATCTCGTTGACATACGTGATTCCCGTCATCGCGCGCATCGCCGCGCCCGGCGCACACGTCGTGCTGCTGGTCAAACCGCAGTTCGAAGTCGGCAAAGGCAACCTCGGCAAAAACGGCATCGTGGAAAGCGAAACCTTACGCAAACAGGCGCTCGACACCGTCACCGCCTGCGCGAAAGCCAACGGACTGGATGTACGCGCCACGGCGGTCTCACCGATCGAAGGCACGCACGGCAACATCGAGTATCTGCTGTATGCAGTGGCGTAAACTGTTCTCCGCCAATCGATAGCGTAAAAATGAAAGGCCGGCGGCCCATATGAAAAATCCCATATGGGCCGCCGGCCTTTTGCATGTTCCGTGGGCCTAGCCCCTCAAAAACTTGTCGATCTGATCCTGCTTGCCCATGATGATGAGCTCGTCGTTACGGTGCATAATCAGCTCTTTCGAACCGTATTCGAATTCCTTGCCCGGCGATTTGACACCGACCACGGTGATGCCGAACCGTTCATGTACGCGCGCATCCTCGATGGAGTAACCGACGACATGCGGGGGAGTGTGGATCTTCACCACGCTGTACGCGCCTTCAAGCTCGATGTAGTCCAGATAGTTGCCGGACACCAAGTGCCCTACGCGTTTGCCGGCATCGGTCTCCGCGTTGATGATGTGCCGTGCGCCGATACGCTGCAGAATGCGCGCATGCTCCTTGGACACCGACTTCGCCCAAATGTCGGAGATGCCCGCGTCCAGCAGATTGCCGGCGGTGATGACGGACGCTTCGACGCTGTCGCCGATGGCTACGACCGCCGTGTCGAAATCGGAGGCGTTGATCTGTTCCAACGCCATCACGTCGGTCATGTCGGCCTGCACGGTGGGGATCTGCGACGACCAGCGGTTCACCAGTTCGCCGTCCTTGTCGACGGCGAGCACATCCTGTCCCATCGTATCCAATGTGGTGGCTACGGAACTGCCGAAACGGCCGAGTCCTACCACAAGAACGCTTCTGGTGTTGTTAGCCATGATTGTTCGCGTACCTTTCGATGTTCTGTTCCGGATTCAAGTATAGGAAGTTGCGGGTATAGAAACCGTATCGACGAATCCGCTCAGCCGACCACGATCTGCTCGGTGGGGTAGCGGACCGGCTCCACATTGCGCGGCCTGGAGATCGCGTAGGCGATGGTGAGCGGACCGAGCCTGCCGATGAACATGGTCGCGGCGAGAATGTACAGGACCGCTGGACTAGAAGCGCTGGCCACGCCGACCGAATAGCCTCCCAGACCGAACGCCGAGCAGGTGTCGAACAGCGCGTTGCTCAACGAGCATCCGGTGATGGCCATCAATGTCATGGACACTATGGTGACGAGTGCCAGACATGAGGTGGTGACGGCCACGGCCGTCATGACGGCTTGCGAATGGATGCGACGATGGAATGCGTTGACGTCATGGCGTCCGGTGAACGCGGCGCGGCAGGTCAGCAGAATCACTGCGAGCGTGGTGACGCGGATGCCGCCTGCGGTCGAAGTGCTGCCGCCGCCGATGAACATGACGATGGACAGGAACACCTTCGTCGCGTCGCTCACGCCCGGCATCCATGACAGGTCGAAGCCGGAGCTGCGGGGCATGACGGCCGCCACCATCGCATGCCACAACCGCGGTTCCACGCCTTCGGTGGCGAACAGCAGTTTGTTGTTCCATTCCATGAGGAGGAACCAGGTGAACGAGGCGAGCACGATGCAGAACGTGGTGGTCAGCGTGAGCTTGGTATGCAGGCTCCAACGCTTCGGCGGACGATGGTTGCGCCATGAGCGCATGAGGTTAAGCAGGACGGGAAAGCCGAGCGTGCCGCAGAACGCGCTGACGAGGATAGGCAGGCCAACAGCCCAATTGTTGACATGCAGGCCGGCGCCGTCAGGGGTGAAGCCGGCGTTGTTGTATGCCATGACCGCGAAGAACAACGATTCCCACAGCGTGTGCCGCACATTGCCATGATTGACTTTGTACAGGCCGGGGAACAGCGCCACGAACGTGATGCCTTCGATGGTGAACGCGGTGGCGATGACCACGGTGAGCACGCCCTTGATCTCGCCGAGTTTCGTGGTGCCCAGCTCGTTGGCCGTCAGCAGCTTTTGCGTGGCCTTGAGATGGTGGTTCACGGCCAAGGCGATGAGTGAAGCGAACGTCATGACACCCAAGCCGCCCATCTGCACGGAGAAGATGAGCACGGCCTGGCCGAAAGCGGACCAATGCGTCGTCGAATTGACGATGGAGATGCCACACGTCGAAATCGCGGAGATCGCGGTGAAGAACGCGGTGGTGAATGTCGTTTGCTCGCCTTTCGGCGTGGCGGTGGGCGTGAGCAGGAGCAGCGTGGACAATGCGCCCAACATCATGAAGTACAGGATGGTCAGACGTCCGGGATGTGTGGTGAGTCTGTGCATTAGGCTGCGCTTGCGCGGCTTGCGCTCCTCCGCCATGGCCTTCTCGAACGTGTCCCCGGAGAACCACCAGGCATAGCCATGTGAGGCCTCGCGATTGGAGGAGGACTCGTCGAAGACGAGGTTGGACATGCTGTTCCTCGCTCCTTGTCTGTATAAACGGTCTTCGTTTCCTTGAGCTATTGTAGACGGTAGTGTGACGAATGGGCCATGGACGTACCGTTCGACGGTTCCGCGGTGGCTCCGTGGGACTCTTCGGACGTCTGCGGCGTGTTCTGGACACCTGCTGCCGTCATTCGTTCATTTGTTCGACTACACTGGCGGGTAGTGGCACCTCGCATGGGGCGCCCGTTATACGAAAGGGCTTGCGATGATCGGTACCCGACATGCGGTGGTGGTGACGCATACGCGTCTGCGTGAAAGCGGCACGGTGGTCGAAGAAGCCGTCGAACAGCTGCGGCGCGCCGATTTCGAAGTGACGATCATCGACAATATCGAAGCGCCCGAGTTCGGCAGCAGGACGCCCGCCGTGCCGAAGAACACGGAAATCGTGGTGGTGCTCGGAGGAGACGGTACCATCCTGCGCGCAGCCGAACTGGTGCATGCCACCGAAGTGCCCATCCTCGGCGTGAACCTAGGGCATGTCGGCTTTCTTGCCGAATTTGAAAGCTTCCAGATGAGCGAGGCGATCCGTCGGATCGCCGACCACGACTATTCCATCGACGAACGTATGATCGCCCACGTCGACGTATGGCTGCCGGGCGCGACGGAACCCATCGAGGACTGGGCGTTGAACGACATCACTTTGGAACGTGCGGACCGTGGCAAGATGGTGGAATTGTCCATCCGTGTCGACGACGTGGAGATGAGCTCATTCGGTTGCGATGGCGTGATCGTATCCACGCCGACCGGTTCCACCGCCTACGCGTTTTCCGCGGGCGGGCCGATCATGTGGCCGAATGTGAAAGCCTTGCAATTGGTGCCGTTGGCGGCGCATGCGTTGTTCGCACGTCCGCTCATCATCGGTTCCGGCTCCACGTTCGCCATCGACATTCTCGAGGATTCCACGTCGGATGGCTGGATCTGCTGCGACGGCCGTCGTCAACGCGCACTGCCCAAAGGCACACGTGTCGAAGTGCGTGAATCGAAATGCACTTTGCGATTGGCTCGTTTGTCTGGCGTGCCGTTCACGAACCGGCTCGTCACCAAATTTGATTTGCCTGTCGTCGGCTGGCGCGAGCAGGCGCGCAAAACCGGTGGCATACATCATGGGCAATCGTTCCCTAGAACCGGCAAACCGGAAAGCGGGAAGTGACCGGGCATGCTGGAAGAGCTTGAGATTCACAATCTCGGTCCGATTCGTTCCGCTCTGATCGCCCCGGCAGGTGGTATGACGGCGATCACCGGTGAGACGGGAGCCGGCAAATCGATGCTGCTCAGTGCGATCCGACTGATTTCCGGCGGTCCGTCCGATGGAGGCCGCGTTTCGGTGGGCGCTCAGGAGGCGTGGGCGCAGGGTGTGTTCGAAGTCGCCTCGTCGCCGGCCGCGGTGGCCGCGGCACGGGAAGCCGGCTTCGAACCGGAGGATGGCGAGCTGTTTCTGTCGCGTAAAGTGCCCGCTTCCGGGCGATCCCGCAGCATGCTGTCGGGACGTAGCGTGCCGCGTTCCGTACTCGCCTCCGTCGCCGCCGAACTGGTGACGATTCACGGACAGGCCGACCAATTGCGCATAGCGACTACCTCACGTCAGCGCGAATTCCTTGACCGCTATGCGGGAGACGAAGTGGCTTTGGCCGCCTACGGCAAGTCGTGGAGCGCGTTGCGCGCGATGGACGAGCGGTTGGAACGGCTCAACAGCCAGGAATCGTCCATGCGACAGCAGGCGGATTATCTGCGCGAATCAATCGAACGCATCAACCGTGTCGACCCGCAGCCGGGGGAGATGGACGAATTGCGTGCGCGCCGCGACCGCATCGAAAACGCGGCCGAGATCGCCGAAGGCGTGACGCGAGCGTTGGGCGCGTTGGACGCCTCGCAGGTGGTGGACGATGTCGAATCGTCCAGCGCGGCCGATTTGATCGACCATGCTTCGCAGGCGTTGCGCGCCATCCATGTGGAAGGCGTGTTCTCCGAACTCGCCGACCGGCTCGACTCCATCAGCACCGATTTGTCCGACGTGGTGTTCAGCCTGTCGGGAGAAGTGGACAACGAAGCGAGTATGGAGGATTTGGACGCCATCAACGGGCGCATCCACGAGCTGGACGAGCTGACCCGCCGATGGGGGCCGGAATTGTCCGACGTGATCGCATGGCGAGACAAGGCCGTATACGATCTGGAGGATCTGGACGCCTCCCCGGAAAAGGTCGAACAGCTGGAAGCCAAACGGGCGCAGTTGCTTAACGCGGCGAAAAAAGCCGCGCAGGCTGTAAGCAAACGGCGCAGGACCGCGGCCAAGGAGCTTGCTTCCAAAGTCACCGCCGAACTTGACTCGCTGGCCATGGGCACTTCGAAACTTGAGATTCGCGTGGCCGAACGCGAACAGTTGGACGCCACCGGAGCGGACGACATCGAATTCCTCTTCACCCCGTTCCCCGGCTCCCCGCAACTGCCGATGGGCAAAAGCGCATCCGGCGGCGAGCTGAGCCGTCTGATGCTCGCGCTCGAATTGGTGGCCGCTGAAAAGCATGTCGTGGCCGGCGGAACCGTGCCGCCGATGACGTTCATCTTCGATGAGGTCGACGCCGGCGTGGGTGGCAAGGCCGCTGTGGAGCTGGGTGCCCGCTTGGCCAAACTCGCCCAATCCGCGCAGGTTCTGGTCGTCACGCACCTGCCGCAGGTCGCCTCCTGGGCGGACGAACAGTATGTGGTTGCCAAAGGCGAAACCAAGGATGGTTCCATCGCCACCACCATCAGCCAGGTGCGCGGGGATGAGCGCGTGCACGAAATCGCCCGCATGCTGTCCGGCAGCGAAAGCGAAACATCTCTGGAACATGCCGAGGAACTGCTCAAATCGTCGGTGCTTGACTGACGGCGGATTCAATCGTAAAAAGTAATCGCAAATCGCAAAAGCGGTAATTGCAAAACAAAGGAGCCGATATGACACAGGAAACCAAGGCGAACCAAGGCAAAGGCGCCATCTTCGACCTTGACGGCACGCTACTCGACTCCATGGGCGTGTGGGATCAGGTGGACGTCGACTTCCTTGCCAAACGCGGCATCGAGGTGCCGGACGACTACATGCAGAAGGTCGCGGCCATGCAATTCCGCCAGATCGCCGAATACACAATCGCACGATTCGGCCTGTCGGACACTCCCGAAGCGTTGATGGAGGAGTGGGACCATATGGCACGTGTCATGTACGCCACGGTGGTTGAAGCCAAACCGTATGCGCGCGAATATCTGGAATCGTTGAAGGCGAGCGGCGCGAAACTGGCCGTGGCCACGTCATTGCCGCCGATGCTGCGCGAACCGGCCATGAAGCACGTCGGCATTTTCGACTATTTCGATGACGTGGTCAGCGTCGACGATGCTGGCGACGTCGGCAAAACTGAGCCGGACGTATATCTGCTGGCCGCGTCGCGTCTCGGCATCAAACCAAGCGACTGCACCGTATTCGAGGATCTGCTGGTCGGCATGCGCTCGGCCAAGTCGGTCGGCATGCATGTGTGGGCCATGCACGACGATTCCTCCGACGCCGACTGGCCTGAGATCTGCGATCTGGCCGACGGCGTCATGTTCGACTTCCACGACGCGCCCGTCATACTGTAACGGTTTGCATCATCGCCTGATGTTTCCGGGCCATTGCGTGATTCGACCGCTTCACGCTTTCATGACGCCGATCAGGTCCATATCTTGTTGAGCCTCATGAAGACGCGGCTCATGATTGTTCCCTATACGCCTTCTCGAACATGCCAAGCAGATCAAGCAGGCTGATGTCGGCGGCCTTGGCGGCGGTTACCGTCTGCCGGAACACGTCCATGATGCGTTCGCGCGCACGTTCCTTCATAAGCTCGTTGCCGTGGGCCAGCACGAACGTGCCTTTGCCCTGCACATTCTCGACAAGCCCCTCATCCGCCAGCTCGCTGTACGCTCTGGCGATGGTGAGCACGCTGATGTGCAGTTCCTTGGCAAGCTTCCTGAGGGAGGGGAGCGCCTCGCCGGTTTGCAGTTCGCCCGACATGATCGCCGCTCGGATCTGATCTTCGATCTGTTCGTAAATCGGTTTGCCGGACGCGGATGAGATGTTCAGCTTCACTGTATCCCTTTCTGCGAGTGATATATATCCTGACCGAACAGTGTACGCAAACTGTTCAACAGCTATATATAACAGTAACACAGATTTGGCCATGCTGTTATTATATGATCTATAACAGCATGGCCGTAATTGAAAACCTTGGTATTCCGCCATTCTGAACAGTTAGTGCCTACCGGCTGCGGTGCCTGTCCGTTACTTGTGCGACGGATGGATGAGACGGTGGAAGGACAGGTAGATCAGCCAAGACACCGGCAGCGCCAGCATGAACAGGGGATAGAACCATGCGATCGGCAGGTGCCCATAGAGAACTCCAGCCAGCACCGGCCCCAACGCCATACCCAAGTCGATGCCCATATAGTACGTGCCGTTGGCCAAGCCACTGCGCTCCCGGCCGGCGATCACCACCGCCTGCGCCTGCGTGACGGAACTCATCAGTCCATAACTGGCCGCCATGGCGATGCCCGCGCCAAGCAGATACCAATCGTTCGTCATGAACGTGAGAAAGGCAAGCGACGCCAACATCGCAAACGAACAGACGACAAGCCAGAAACGGAAACCCTTCGAATCGAACAGGTCGCGCAACGTGAGCCGCAGTACCAGCAGCGCGGCCGCATAGAACACGAAGAATAAGTCGGACGAGATACGCAGATGTCGTGCGGAAATGTAATCCACCAGGAACGACTGGTTCGCGAAATAAGGGATGGCGAACATCATGAACACCGCGGCCAATGGAATGGCCCGTGGCTCCACCAGATTGCGAAGACGCAGACGATGCCGTAACGACTGCTCGGCGGCAACGGTTTTACGAGCCGGCCTGCCACCGTTTTTCACCAGCAGAACCGTCACGAACGCGCACACGTTAAGCGTCAGCGATGCGATGAACGTCCACTGGTAGCCGACGGCCGCCTGCAGACGGATGCCGAGTGCCGGGCCGACCGCAATCGCCAACGCGTTGACGATGCCGTACAATCCCATGCCCGCGCCCATATGCCGGATCGGAAGCAGCAGCGACACCCACGTCGCCAGACAAACCGTGCCGCATGCGAAGCCAAGCCCGTTGACCATGCGCGCCGCGACCAGCATGCCCGTCGAATCGGCAAGACAATACATGACGCCCGCCACGATGTACAGCACCGTTCCCGCAGCCACCAGCAACCTCTTGCTGACCAAATCCGACAGATTGCCCGCGATGGGACGGCAGAACAGAGACACGAAACTCATCGCGCCGGCGATCACGCCCATCAGCGCGCCCGTCGCTCCCATCGACTCGCCATAGCCGGCGATGACCGGCGTGATCACCATGTTGCTGGTCATGAAGAAGAACGTCGCCAGCATCACCAGCGCCACGTCACGGGTGATGAGCCGGTCCTTCCTCGGTTCCGCGGGTTCATCCGGCCGATTTGCCGTTACGCCCGACTGCGATGCTGAAGCTACGCTCATGATTCTCCTGCCTTTCGGGAACGCACTGTACCAGCGTCAATGAAAAACGGCCGCCCGCGTATCGCGGACAGCCGATTCTTCTATGTATCGTTGCCGTTTTGCCTGTCGAAACCTTACAGCGCCTTCGCGGCCTGCTCGACGAATCCTTCCATGCCGTCGATTTCGACGACGTTATCGAAACGCACGTCGGCGGTCTCAAGACCGCGCAGCGCGGCCGGAGCGGTGGTGCCGGTGGCCTTGGCAAGCACGTCCATGCATTCGAAATCGGTGCCGGACGCGTCAAGACCCAGAGATTCGTTGACTACGCGCGGGAACTTGTACGGGCTGGCGGTGGACAGCAGCACGCGCGGCGTGAGCGGATCGCGCGGCATCTGCTGCATGACGTAGTAGCCGCATGCGGTGTGCGGGTCGATCACGTAATGGTTCTTGTTCCAGCAGTCCGCGATCATCTCGCGCACCTGGTTCTCATCGGCCCAACCGGTGCCGAAGATGGAACGAATCTTCTTCATCATCGGCTCGGGAACCTCGTAGGCGCCCCACTGGCTCAGATCGTTCATCAGCATGGAGATCAGGCGTGTGTCCTTGTCGGACATGTAATACAGCATGCGCTCCAGGTTCGATGAGATGAGGATATCCATCGACGGGGAAATGGTCTGGAAGAACGGACGCTGACGGTTGTACGTGCCGGAAGTCAGGAAGTCGAACAGCACGTTGTTCTTGTCGGACGCCACCACAAGATGCTTGACCGGCAGGCCCAGCAGTTTCGCGTAATAGCCGGCGAGGATGTCGCCGAAATTACCCGTCGGCACAACGAACTCGACCTCGTCGCCCACATTGATGACCTGGCGTTCCAGCAGCTGCGCGTACGCGGAGAAGTAATAGACGACCTGCGGCACCAGACGGCCCACATTGATGGAATTCGCGGAGGAAAGCACCACATGCGAATCATCGGCGAGACGTTCGGCAAGCTCCTTGTCGCCGAAGATGCGCTTGACGGCGGACTGCGCGTCATCGAAATTGCCCTTGACCGCGCACACGTTCACATTGGAGCCGGACTGCGTGGTCATCTGCAGCTCCTGCACCTGGCTGACCTTGCCTTCCGGATAGAACACGGTGATGCCGGTGCCCGCGGCGTCCGCGAAACCAGCCAACGCGGCCTTGCCGGTGTCGCCGGACGTGGCGGTGACGATCATGATCTTCTCATCCGCGTCGCCATCCGCCGGAGTGGTGCGCGCCATGAAACGCGGCAGAATCTGCAGCGCCACATCTTTGAACGCGGAAGTCGGACCGTTGAACAGTTCCATCACATAGTCATCGCCGAGCGGCTTGACCGGAGTGATCTTCTCGTCGGACCACTGCGGGCCGTACGCCTCGTCGATGCACTCCTTGAGCTCGGCCTCGGTGTAGTCCGGCAGCAGCACGGACAGCACATCGAACGCGATCTGCTGGTAGGACTTGCCGGCCAAGGAAGCGATATCCACATGGGTCTCACCCAAGGAGTCGGTCACGAACAGGCCGCCATCATCGGCGATGCCCTTGCGGATGGCCTGCTTGGAGGTAAGCGAATCGGTGGTGCTGCGTGTGCTGTGGAACGTGGTCACTTGATTTCCTTAGCAATAGAACGGACAGATTACGTCAAACGTGCTTCTCAGTGTACCGGCACAGGTGGGAAGAACGTCGCCTCGCGTCCGTGGAATGGGACGCCGACCCCATACGATTGCCGACGGAAGGTCCTGCTTTTCCACGTGGCACCGCGATCGTGCCGTCCATGTCTTCGCGCGCAGGCGGTGCCATATTTCCCACATGTTTCGAAACCCGGTTTTCCTCCGATCGTTTTCACACGTACACTGCTCTGTAACCCGCGGTACAGCGGATGATCATTCCGAAGTCAAGGAGGGCTTCATGACTGCATCACCTCTTGCGCAAACACCGAACGACATGTTCAACGCGCCCATCGCCGAAGCGGATCCGGAAATCGCCGAAATCCTCGACGCCGAACTGTCCAGGCAGCAAAACGGACTCGAAATGATCGCATCCGAGAATTTCGTGCCTCGCGCCGTCCTACAGGCACAAGGCTCCGTGCTGACCAACAAATACGCCGAAGGCTATCCGGGACGCCGCTACTACGGCGGCTGCGAGCAGGTGGACAAAATCGAAACCATCGCCCGCGAACGCGCCAAAAGCCTATTCGGCGCCGAATACGCCAACGTACAGCCGCACTCCGGCGCACAGGCCAACGCAGCCGTCTACCAGGCGCTCGTCAAACCCGGCGACACGGTCCTCGGCCTCGCCCTCGACCACGGCGGCCACCTCACCCATGGCATGAAAATCAACTTCTCCGGCCGCTTCTACCACGCCGAAGCCTACGGCGTGAATCCCGAAACCTTCCGCATCGACCCGGAAATCATCCGCCAGCGTGCGCTCGAAACCCATCCCGCCATGATCATCGGCGGATGGAGCGCCTACCCGCGCATCGAAGACTTCAAAGCCATGAAGGAGATCGCCGACGAGGTCGGCGCCAAATTCTGGGTGGACATGGCCCACTTCGCCGGCCTCATAGCCGCCGGACTGCATCCAAGCCCCGTCCCATACGCCGACGTCGTATCCTCCACCGCACACAAAACCCTCGGCGGCCCACGCTCCGGCTTCATCCTCGCCAAGCAGGAATACGCCAAGAAACTCAACTCCGCCGTATTCCCCGGCCAGCAAGGCGGCCCGCTCATGCACGTCATCGCCGGCAAGGCCGTCGCCTTCAAAGTCGCCGCCACCCCGGAATTCAAAGACCGCATGCAACGCACCCTCGACGGCGCCAAGATCCTTGCCGAACGCCTCATGGCCGACGACGTCAAAAACAACGGCATCAGCGTCCTGACCGGCGGCACCGACGTGCACCTGGTCATGGTCGACCTACGCAACAGCGAAATGGACGGCAAACAAGGCGAAGACCTGCTCGCACAATGCGGCATCACCATCAACCGCAACACCGTCCCGTTCGACCCACGCCCCGCATCCGTGGCCTCCGGCCTGCGCATCGGCACCAGCGCACTCGCCACCCGCGGGTTCGGACCCAAGGAATACGAGGAAGTCGCCGACATCATCGGCACCGCTCTCGCCGCAGGACAGGACGCCGACGTCGACGCGCTCAAGGCGCGCGTCGACAAGCTTGCCGAAGACTTCCCGCTTTACCCGGGACTCGACCAAATCCACTGATCACCAGCCTCGACTGACGAAATCGCGTCCCGCCGCGCAACCAACGACCCGAAAATGGCCGTCATTGCCCAGCGAGGCGTGATTTCGCGCTATTCTAAGAGACTATGACGAATCCACAGAACCAAGGCACCGCCATGAACGCCGACGTGTTCGAAGCAGTATGCGCCATGGGCGACGCAGCCCGCACCGCGCAATCGCAACTTGCCCAGGCAAACACCGAAGCCAAAAACCAACTGCTCAACGCCATCGCCGACGCACTCGACCAGCATGCGGACGACATCGCCGCAGCCAACACGCTCGACATGAACCAAGCCGAAACCGACGGCATGGACGCCGGCAAACTCGACCGACTCAAATTCGACCAGCAGCGCATCACCGCCGCCGCACAAGGCGTACGCCACGTGGCATCCCTACCAGACCCCATCGGCGAAATCGTACGCGGATACCATCTGGAAAACGGCCTACGACTGCAGCAGGTACGCGTCCCCATCGGCGTGCTCGGCATGATCTACGAAGCGCGCCCCAACGTCACCGTCGACGTTGCCTCCCTATGCATCAAATCCGGCAACGCCGTCCTGCTGCGCGGCGGACACGCGGCCGAACACACCAACGCGGCAACACTCGCCGTCATCGCCGACGTACTCACCAAACACGGATACGACCACAACATGATCGCCACCGTAGACCAATACGGACGCGACGGCGCCACCGCCATGATGGAAGCACGCGGCCACATCGACGTGCTCATCCCACGCGGGGGAGCAGGACTCATCCAAGCCGTGGTACGCAACTCCAAAGTCCCCGTCATCGAAACCGGAGCCGGCAACGTGCACATCTACGTCGACCGCACCGGCAACCCCGACAAAGCCATCCCCATCCTCATCAACGCCAAAACCCAACGCGTCGGCGTATGCAACGCCACCGAAAAACTCCTCGTCCACAAAGACATCGCCGAAAGCTTCCTGCCGAAAGCCGCGGCAGCGCTCGCCGCAGCGGGAGTCGAAATGCATGCCGACGAACGCGCGTATGACATCATCGAACATGCCGGAATCGCAAATGCGCAACTCGTGCATGCCACCGACGAGGATTGGGACACCGAATATCTGGCACTCAAAATCGGCATCAAGGTGGTCGACTCGCTTGACGAGGCCATCGCGCATATCAACCGCCACTCCACCGGGCACACCGAATCCATCATCGCCGAAGACTATTCGGCCATCGAGGAATTCACCGCCCGCATCGACTCGGCGGTGGTGATGGTCAACGCCTCCACACGTTTCACCGATGGCGGCGTGTTCGGATTCGGCGCGGAACTTGGCATCTCCACACAGAAGATGCATGCGCGCGGTCCGATGGGGCTGCGCGAGATGACCACGACCAAATGGATTGGCTACGGAACAGGACAGGTGAGAGAATGAGCGACGAAGTCATGCAGGACAATATGCAGCACACCATGCAGGACAACAAGAACCCATGGAACGCGGACTTGACCGACCCAATGCTCAGATTGCGATTGGCATCCGAACGATTGAGCATCGTGCGGTATGTGTTCCTTGTGCAGGTCGAAGACGGTATCGCGTCAGCGGATGAACGCGCCTCGCTCGAATACGCCGACGCGGTGCTGATCGGCTGGCCCGAAACCGACGCTTCGGACGTCATCACTCCCGATGCCGCCCGGCTTGACGATATCGACGAGCAGATGCGGATCATGGAACAGCACATCGCCAAGTTCAGCGCGATGGAACGAGACCATGACATCGTCGGCATGACCGACACGCTGATTCGTGTCACCGAGCGCGTTGCCGGAATCCGCAGTATATACCAGCCGGATTTCCCGCTGCCGACATTCGCCGAGATTCGACGTGTGGTGCAGGACGAGTGGGATGAGGATATGGACAAGATCGATCCCGACAACGCCTCACCGACCGCGGACAGCATCGAGCAGGAAACCGCCGACGCGGATAAAGAGCAGCAGGCCGAGAAACAGGCCGAACAGCAGGCCGATGGCGCGCAAAAGAGCGGAGCGTCCGCATGACCGGACCAAAACGCATGCGGCCGGAATCTGCGGAGGCCGATCCCGAACTGACCGTCAGCTACGTGGTCGAGCCGGAACGACGCATGTCGGAACTATCCGTAGACCGGCCGCAATCAGCCGTGACCACCGGACGCAGGTCCGCACGAGGCAACTGGCACAACCGGTTGCGCATCGGCATCATGGGCGGCACTTTCGATCCGATCCATAACGGCCATTTGGTCGCAGCCTCCGAAGTGTCCTGGGTGTACGACCTCGACGAGGTGATCTTCGTGCCGACCGGACGGCCGGTGTTCAAGTTGGACAAGAAGGTCACCAATGCGGAGGACCGGTACCTTATGACGGTCATCGCCACCGCGTCGAACCCGAAATTCACCGTGTCGCGCGTGGACATCGACCGTCCCGGCGTCACCTACACCATCGACACCCTGCGTGACATCCGCGCCCAGTATCCCGATGCGGAACTGTTCTTCATCACCGGTGCCGACGCCGTGGCGGAGATCATGCAATGGAAGGACGCCAACAAGATGTGGGAGCTGGCGCATTTCGTGGCCGTGACACGTCCCGGTTATTCCTCGCCGGACGGCGTGAAATTACCTGAAGGCAAGGTGGATACGCTGGAGATTCCCGCATTGGCGATTTCCTCCACGGATGTGCGTCGCCGCGCCGAACATGGCGAACCCGTCTGGTATCTCGTACCCGACGGCGTGGTGCAATACATCGGCAAACACGGCCTATACCGATAGAAGATGGATGGGGCCGTCCGCATGCCCCCCCGAACACACGGGGTCGGTGAGGTCTGCGCGGCCGGTTAGTATGGGTCACATCCACTTCGCTAGAACAGACGTTTGGAGACACGGTGAGCGCAATCCTTGAAGGAAAGCCGGATAAGAACCTTATCCTTGTCACAGGCAGAGCACACCCGAAGCTGGCGGCGGAAGTCGCCGAACAGCTCGGCATTGATGTTCTGGAAACCACAGCATACGATTTTGCGAACGGCGAAATGTACGTGCGCTACACCGAATCCGTGCGAGGCGCGGACGTGTTCGTACTGCAGAGCCATTCCAATCCGGTCAACCAGGCCATCATGGAACAGCTCATCATGATCGATGCGTTGAAGCGTGCTTCCGCGCGTTCCATCACCGCGGTCTGCCCGCTGCTGGGCTATTCCCGTCAGGATAAGAAGCACCGCGGCCGCGAGCCCATCTCCTGCCGTCTGGTGTTTGACCTGCTCAAGACCGCAGGCGCCGACCGCATCATGAGCGTCGATCTGCATGCGGCGCAGTCGCAAGGCTTCTTTGACGGCCCGGTCGATCATCTCATCGCCATGCCGGTGCTGGTCGATTACATCCGTGACCGTTTCTCCAACCAACTTGACAACGTCGCCGTCGTCTCCCCGGACGCCGGTCGTATCCGTGTTGCCGAACAGTGGGCGCAGCGCCTCGGCGGCGGTCCGCTCGCCTTCGTGCACAAGACCCGCGACATCACCCGCCCGAACCAGGCGGTCGCCAACCGTGTGGTCGGCGACGTCGCAGGCAAGGACTGCGTGCTTGTCGACGACCTGATTGACACCGCGGGCACCATCGCCGGCGCATGCAACGTGCTTAAGGATGCCGGAGCCAAGTCGGTGACCGTCGTCGCCACGCATGGCGTGCTGTCCGGCCCGGCCGTGGACCGACTGAAGAACTGCGGGGCACGCGAGGTCGTGCTCACCGATACCGTGCCGATTCCGGAAGAAAAGCGTTGGGACGGTCTGACTGTTCTGTCGATCGCGCCGTTGCTGGCAAGTGCCATCCGCGCCGTGTTCGAAGACGGTTCCGTCGCCGAACTGTTCGACACGTATCCGGAACATCACGGCCAGGGCTTCCTGTTCGCCTGATTTTCTAGGAAACTCGGATACTTCTGACACTTCAGATATTTCGAGGTTTTACGTTATACGGGTTCCGGTTCATTCGGAACCCGTTTTCTTTATGCTTTTCGCTGCATTGCACGCTGACGGTTGCGCGGATGGGAGTGTTTCCGCCATGCCGTACGGGCCGATCCGACTTGTTCGAATGGTAATGCGTGTGGAACGTCATGATGCCTCCGCATCTTAAAAAATAATCGTCAGTCCGGCATCAGACCTGTACGCCTGCGAGCTTCAGGAACTTCTTGTCGGACTGGATGCCTTGAGTCAGGAACTCTCCGTCCTTGAACAGCGCGTAGGTCGTGACCGGAGCTGGCGTATTCTGGGCCTGCTCACGGCTGATGATGTGAATGGTTTTTAATGGAATGCTGTGCTCTTCCGCCACCGCTTCCACGCGTGGCACCCAGTAGTGGGTGAACGGACACTGGTCCGTGTAGTAGAGAACGAATCCATCACCATCTGCTGCGGGATATTTGGCGCATTCTTTGAATTGCGGAGGCTCCGTGTCCGAACCGAACGGCAGGTACATGAGCATGATTCCGCATGATGACGTGTCCGCAACCATGAAACCCTTGTGCGCAAGGTATTTCGCGTCGGAGAGGAATTCGCGCTTGCGTCCTTCGGCAGACAAAATACACAATCCCTTCCGCCCCTGCTCCTTCGCATCCCTCACGCACCCCCGTAACAGGTCGTTGGAATATCCGTGCCCTTTCATGGAGCCGGCGACCCATAGACAGTCGATGTAAAGATACCCGTCCGCTTGGATAGGAACCCACGCGTTCTCCGCGGGGATATATTCGATGAAGCATTTTCCGCGTTCTACGCTGCGGTAGAAGATCAATCCTTCGTCGAATCGACGTTTGAGCCACTCCTTTTTCGCAAGGGCCTGTTTGCCGGACATGGCGCAGCAGACGTGCTCTGCATCGATGTTGTCCCTGGTAATTCGAATGTATTCCATTCGTGACCTCCTTGTCTTGCGCGGTTCCGCCCATGTTGCCGCCTATGGCGTGGGATTATTGCCGAGTCTACTGGAAGGCGCCGTTCCTTGACATCAGCGTTGCTCCGAAAAAACGAGATTCCGGTTTCCATGACGTTTTCAGACTTCCGTATTTTAGATATTTAGACAAACGTCTAAATATCTGGTAGGATGAATATCGCAATCCGATACTGGAAAGAGAGCGATGATGGCAGGAGAAGGATTCAAGGCGCTCGCCGACCCCACGCGGCGTCGTATCCTCGAGCTGCTGCGTGCGGGGGATATGACCGCGGGGGAGCTCGCGGAGCATTTCGACATCAGCAAGCCATCGCTCAGTCACCATCTGGCGACTCTTAGGAACGCTGGTCTCGTAACGGACGAACGACATGGGCAGAACATCGTGTACAGCCTCAATACCACAGTTATGCAGGACTTGGTCGGATGGTTCATGGGCTTCGCGGACGATCCGGAAGACAGGCAATGAAAGGTCTGACAATGCAAAAGCAGGAAAAACCCGAGACAACCAAAGCCTCGACCGGTATTCCGGCCCGTGTATGGGTCGTCCTCATGCTGCTTTGCGTGCTGAACGTCGTGGCGCATCTTGCCGCCATGCCGGGGCTACCTGAGCGCATTCCCATGCATTGGGGTGCTGACGGCGGTGTGAACGGATGGGGGCCACGTTGGATGGCATCCGTTCTGGGTGCGCTTCCATTGACGTTTCTCGCACTGTTCTATGTGGTGCCGCGCATTGATCCGAAAGGTGCCGCATATGCCAAGTTCGGCGGATTCTACCAAGGATTCGTGATCTCGTTCACGGTATTCATGTGCGCCATCAGCTGGCTTGGGGAACTCACCGTCTGGAACCTCCTTCCTGGCAAGGGCGCGGTCAACGTCATCGTGTCCGGGGCGATCGGCGCGTTCTTCATCGGCATGGGTAATTATCTACCTCGTGTGCGGCAAAACTACACGCTCGGCATCAAAACGCCATGGGCGCTCGACGACCCCGACAACTGGCGCCGCACCCACCGTTTCGGCGGAGCCTGTTTCATGGTGGTGGGCGTTAGCCTGATTGTGCTGGGATTTTTAGGAGGTATATTGCCTGAAACCTGGATTCTGGCAGTGATTATGGTGCTTGCGATTGGCTCGGTCGCAGCCATGTATGTTTACTCGTATCTCATCTGGCGCAAATCCCACAACAGCTGATTGGGTAGCACCCCCGGTTTTCTTCAGCGAAACCACAGGGGAGTCCGACCCGAATTGCCTGACCGTGCGGGTCGTGTTGACGCGGATAAACGGATAAAAGACACCCCGGTGACATGGAAACCAGCGGTTAGCATGGGGGGCTCGTACTTGTAAGTGCAACAGGCATTCCGATGATGTTTGATTTTCCTGCATGCAAACCCGTCGTGTTCTTTATTTCTGTTGTATTGCGAGCAGTACGGTGGCGCGCAGGACGTCCTCGTCGGTGAAATTCAGGCCCCATATGATCTCGACCTTGTCGGTGAGGCGCTTCTGCACGCCGCCGACGATCGCCGTGGCGTCGGACAGTTGGAGGCTCTTCGGACCTTCGATGGCGATTATCGCTCCCGTGACCTCGTCGGACGCGACGCTCGAATCATGGAACCGTCCGTCGAGCGCCTCCACGATGCCCGTCGACGACCCGCTTTCCACGCGGATGACCGTGGTCAGGGCGCCGGCGCAGACGCTTCTGACGTCGTCCCCATCGATGTGGATGTACTTGTTGTTGCCGAGGAATCCCTCCAACGCCGCGACGGCATCGTCCATCGTCGTGGCGGGATCCTCTTCCGGGACGGGCAGGAGGTCCACGTCCACGCGGTCCGTGGCGTCCGTTCCGGCTGCCGGCATGCGGACGGTCAGTTCCCGTTCGCCGTCGTTTTCGTTCCATAGGATCTTGACGACATGGCTTCCGTCCGTCTTGTCCGTGGCGTCGATGTGTCGTGCGGTCATTTTTGGTTCCTTTTCGATGAGGCGGGTTCGTTTCTTTCCGGGGCATGTCCCGGCCGTTCTTACTTCTGTCGATGCCGGACGGGCGTGTGGTCCGATCGGGGCGAGTGCGAATCAGGACGGGGGTCGGCATGGGCGTCGTGGATCGGCGACGAGTCCCAAAAACGTCACCGATCCACGACGCAATCCCGACACCCGTTTCGCAGCCGAGGACGATGGCGGAAGGGGCATTGGCGCGGTTCTTGCCGGCCACGACGGAAGACGTGGTCTGTGCGAGAGTGCTATGCCTTGGCTAGCTTCTTATGTCTGAGGGTGTAAACGGCATCGGCGGAATCGGCGACACGTTTGGAATGCGTCACCACAATGACACATTTACCGAGTTGATGAGCGGCATGCCGCAAAAGATCAATCACCTCATCAGTCATTTCCGGATCCAGGCTGCCAGTCGGTTCATCCGCCAGAATCGCGCGGCCGGGCGCCACCAGGGCGCGGCCGACCGCCACCCGCTGACGTTGGCCACCCGACAAGTGCATGATGTTGCGCTTCGATTCCTCACGGCTCAGCCCCAGATCCTCGAGGATCTTCATATCGGCCTTGGGATTGACCAGGCGCAGATTCTCTTCGGGGGTGAGATAGTCGATCAGATTATGGTCCTGGAACACCAAGGACACGTGCTCGCGACGGTGCTTTGAATAACCCGTCGCAGCTATATCCTCGCCCTCAAAACGAACCACTCCATCAGAGGGGGCATCCAGACCGGCCAACAGAGACAGCAAAGTGCTCTTTCCCGCTCCCGATGGACCGGTTATCGCATACATCTTTCCGGATTCGAAATCTGCGTTCACGTCCGAAAGAACGCGAATCTTCGCCGCGCCATATGAGTAATTGACATGGTCCAATTGCAGACAGATAGTCATAATTAGTATCTCCTAACGCATAGAGGAAAGAATGGATTTCGGGGATTTGGCCAGCACTGCGGCGCACGACACGGCAAGCGCGATCGCGATGACCGCGCATCCGAGCAGCAGGATGAGCAGCGTCTGTTCCGGCGGCAGAGCCTCCACCTGCAATGATTCAAGAGGTGCGACTCCCGAATCGTGCAGCAGGAGCAAGGACACGTAACCGGACAATAGGGAGCCCGTTCCCAGCGAGCACAGGGCGGCGACCACAGCCATGAGACCGGTTTCGATCGCGAACTGGGCGATAATCTGCATCTTGCCGATGCCGAGGGCCAGAAGGGTGCCTATCTCATGGATGCGTGAGCGAATCCAGAAGACAAGCGCCATGCCCAATACCAGCACATCGGCCAGGCAGACGGACAACAGCACCATGCGGACCAGATCGCGTACCGTTTCCACCGACTGCAGCACGCCGGAAAGCCGCGCCGAGTCATCGGTGACGCCATACTCGCTTCCGGCGATTTTCTTTGCTTGGGCCACTGCGGCGGAAAGATCCCGCGGATTATCCGAGAGGCACCGGATCGTGCCGACCCGTTCCTCTCCAGTCAGCGCGGAAACCACTTGAGCGCCCGAATAGATGAGATTCTCCGATGCGTCCGATGGCATAGGGCTCTGTGCCTGTACATTGCCAGAGAAGATTCCGGCCACGCGAACGGTGGAATCGCGGCCTTCCTGACTGAGTCGGAAGGTCGATCCCACCGATAGCCCATTCTCACGTGCGAAATCCCGGTGAATCAGTACGTTCCGGCCATTACCTGAAATGTGGTGTCCTCGTTCCAACCGGTACAGGCCGCTTTGGAACTCTTCGGACAACGAGGAGTCAGTGGTGCCCAGCACGCTGACCTGCGTGGATAGGCCGGAATCCAGTCGAGGACCATGTTCGGGGACAACCGGATGCGCGCCATCCACCTGCGCCAGGGTCTTACGTTCGTAAACGGTTTTCCCTACGCCGGGGATGCGTGAGAACCGGCTCGCTTCCTTTGGGCTGACGGGATTCTCGCCGGTGTCGACGGTAAAACCTATTCCCATGCTTCCGCCGATATCGTCGGACATTTTCTGAAGCGCCGTTGACGCTCCGACCTGAGCCACGAGACTGGTGAAAACCATCAGCATCAACAGTCCGATGATTCCGCTGCGTACCGGTTTACGTACGATTGCCAGCGTGGCACGCTTCCACACGTTCATGCCCGTCATCGGAGCTCCGACAGGCTTCGCGGCGACTTGCGCAGCATCGGTATGCACGATATGGCGACGCATACCAGCATCACCGCCAGCAGGCCGAGCGACACATACAGTACGGCGGTTGTGTCGATCGATACCGTGAGCGAATCCAAGGTACGAACCGACATATTGGACTCAAGATCGCCGCCGACCTGTCCCATGCTGCTCAGTTCCTTCGCCGCGGAGGCGTTCACGGAACGGAGGGCCGAGGTGCCAAGCCATTGGGCCGCTCCCCGTGCGCACAGCCATCCGAGGACCAGGGACGGCAGGCCGATCAGAATCATCTCGGTTAGATATTGGGCGATCAGGGATGGCTTGCCGATGCCGAGGGACACCAATACGCCCATCTCCTGACGTCGGTCGTTCATCCACAGCAAGAGCATGAGGCTGAGGACTATCACTGCCGAGATGGTCACGCCGATCAAAGCGCCGCGCATCATGGAGCGCACACTTCGGGCGGCATTCAGCATGCTCGACGTATATTGGTCATTGCGCGTGATCTGGTAGTTGTTCCAATCCACCGGAAGCTTCTTCGCCGCTTCCATGGTTTTCTCCACGTCGACACCCCTGTCCAGAACGAAAGTGGCATCCTGGTATATTTCCTTGCCGGCCTTGTACTGGTACAGAGTACTTGTAGTGTCCAAATCGGTGTACACAGTGTTGGAGGTGAGTTCCGCGCGGCTGGATACCTTTCTGTCGCTGTCCCCTTTGAATATTCCGACGATGGTGGTTTTGACAGTTGCCGTCGAATGCGACTCATTGTCGGCATCATATGGATTGGCCTTGAGCGTGAGGGTATCGCCGACTTTAAGCCCATTGGTTTTGGCGAGATCCTCATGGACCATCGACATATGCTTATCGGACGCCTTGAGATGACGTCCTTCGACCATGCCGAGCGTGTGGGACGTGAACACATTGAGTTTTGACGAATCGTTTGTGCCTATGACGTTGGCCGTATTGCCGAACTGCTGTTCTTTCTCCGCATCGTAATCATCGCCGCCGGGGACCTTCACCACGCTGGCTCCCACGAGATCGGCGGTGGCGTTCTGCCTGACCATGCACGAGCCAACCCCGGACAGCTTCGAGATTCGTTGCACATCAGCGGGACGAACCATTCCGCCTCCGCGAGGCGTCAGCATGCTGCCTTGCAGGTTACTGGCCAGCACGAATCCGCCGACCGCCTGTTTTTCAATCTGTCCGGCCTCATGTTGAGCTGCCTGAGAAACCGCGGTTGCGGACAGCATACTCGCCGTTATGATGGTCAGCACAATGAACAGCACCGCGGTGCGCACTCGTTTTCTGAGCACATAGCGCGCCGCCCGTGAGATAAAGGTCATTAATACCCCCTGTAAAGCTGGGACCTTCTCGGTAGTGCCCGAAAAGATGTGCACTTTGGACCATGGCCGTCCATGGCACGATGATCAGTTCGCTTCCGCGAGTTTGTCATCGAGCCGGGACCTGTCGAGATAGCGGCGGGTCGACGCTTTCCTCGCGCCGTCTGTGGCGCTCGATGACCGCGGATTCGAAGACCTCGCCCTTGAGCTTGGGCACCTTCAGGCCGAGCCTGCCGGCCTTGGCGGTCAGGCTCCGGTCGTAGTGGCCGGCGCGGTACGCCTTCCGCTCCCCGGCGCGCTCGTATCTGGCGGCGTTGGCGATCTCGTCGGCCTGAAGCGCCGGGCATCGCGTTCAATGGTTCGGTGACCTTCTCGGCGACCAGGCGGTCGAGCTTGGTCTCGAGCAGGTTCCGGTCGATCTGTATGATGCTCGAGGGTCTTGCCGACTTTGTCGCGTCCGCGCCGAGCAGATTCCTACACTCTTTGGCGGCCCTGTCCAGATCGGCGGCCGCCGCCACGCCGCTGAAGCGGCCGGAATGACGGACTGGAACCCGCCATCGGCGGCATGCGTCGGTGTATGCGGTCGGCGCGTTGGGCAAACCCATGCCGCACCGGCCGGAGGCTGAGGGGGCCGTTCGACCGGAAAACTCAATGGCCGTAGGATTCCCGGATGCGGGCGTCGGGCCCGGTGGCAATCCGGACTGGAACCCTCATACGAAAAACGGGCTGCCGTGGTCCGTTGGGAACCGCGGCAGCCCGCCATGTGATTCGTTGGAATCGGGAAAGCCTTACTTGTTGAGGATCTTCTTCATCAGGTCGGAGGAGGCCTTGGCGAGTGCGAACTGGCCGAAGCCCGGGTCGATGGAGGCGAGGTTGGCGTTGATGATCTGGTTGAAGGTGTCGTTCTTCATGGTGCTTCCTTTCGGACGCCCGCTTGGTTTCTTGTTTTTCTGTCTTCTTCTGCATCGTGCGGTGCGTCGCTATTGGTTGTTTTCTTTGCTCCGTTCTTCTGTTGTGCCTTCACTATAGGCAGGCCGGCGCGCGTCCGTCATGCCGCGATCGACGTTTCCATTGCAAAATCATCGGCACATCTTGAAGAAGATGTGAGCGTGGGTGGTGGTTGTCCGTTTATCCGTATGCTGGTCCCCGTTTCCGCGGATGTCGCGCAGCATGAAGCCGTTGTCGGCCGTGCGGTCCGCGGAAACGGATGGGCTGATCAGGTGGATGGTTCGTCAGTAGACGCTGTAGCCGCCGTCCACGCGCAGGTCGGTGCCGGTCACGTAGGAGGACGCGTCGCTGGCGAGGAACAGGACCGCGCTGGCGATCTCGTCGTTGGTGCCGAAGCGGCGCATGGGCACGACCTCGAGCATCGCGTCGTGTCCGGCCATGTCGATGCGTCCGTTGAAGATGCCTGACCACACGTAGCCGGGGGAGATGGTGTTCGACCGGATACCGTAGCGGGACAATGCGGCCGCCAGATAGCGCGAGTGCTCCATGATGGCGGCCTTGGTCGCGCCGTACGCGTTGACCGGGGTCGGGCCTCCCGCCATGTAGTTCGCGTTGTGTCCGGACAGGGAGGCGGTGAACACGAGGGATCCGCCGTGTTCGTGCTCGCGCATGATCTCATGGGCGATGCGGGCGGTGCGGTACGCGCCGTTGAGGTTGATCGCGATGGTTTTGCCCCCATACCTCCTCGCCGGCGTCCTGGTCGTCGCCGGGGATGTTGACGCCGGCGTTGAGGAACGCGAAGTCGACCGTGCCGAGCCGGTCGACGAGACGTTGTTTGAGGTTCTCCACCTGCTGGGGGTCGGTGATGTCGCATGGTTCGGCGATGACGTTCGTGCCGAACAGCGCGTGCATCTCGGAGGCGAGTTCCTCCATCTGGTCCTTTTTGGAGGGCAGGTCGACCAGGGCCACGTCCGCTCCGGCCTGGGCCAGCGCCGCGGCCGCGTTGCGTCCCAGCCCGCCGGCGGCTCCGGTGACGAATCCCTTCCTGCCTTTCATGGAGAGCTTGTCGGTGAACGAGTATCCGGGGTCCTTCCACCTGTCGACCCTCAGGGTATTGTGGAAATGCGAGAACTGATTTTGAAGTTGAACCGAGAAAAACAGATTACAGTTCTTATTTCCAGTCACATTCTGGATGAACTTTCCCGTCTGGCTACTCATTACGGTATCATTGATAATGGTCGCATGGTGAAGGAACTGAGTGCAGAAGAACTGGACACAGTTTGCCGCAAGTGTGTCCGCATGGAAGTGACCGATACTTCTACTCTGGCTCGTGTGCTGGATTCCATGAATCTGGAATATAAAATTATCTCCGCAACAACAGCCGATGTGTTCGCAAAGATCAATGTGACACAGCTGACCGTTGTACTGGCAAAGGAAAACTGCGAAGTGCTGTCTATGCAGGAAAAAGATGAAAGTTTGGAGAGTTATTACATCTCTCTGGTTGGAGGTGATAATAATGCGTAAACTTTTTCGAGCAGCCTTTTACCGTACAGAGAATAAAAAAATGATTCGAATAGAATTAGTGATTGCTGTATTGCTTTCCGCATTCATCATCCTCAACGGTTACTTCCAGACGAATTTGACTAATGCATACATCTATAAGCTGGTCGCCCGTTTTTTTGGATATTCACCCCTGATGGGACCATTTATCGCCGTATTTGCCGCATATTTGTGGGGAACAGACTATGAATATGGAACTCTGCGCAATAAACTAATCTGCGGACACACTCGTGAAGAAGTTTATTTTTCCAATCTTCTCCTGACCATATGTGCTGGACTGAGTACTGCACTAATCTGGTTGATAGTTAATGGGATGCTGGGTATTCCGCTACTGGGTACGGCAAGCCTGAACCTCTCTTTGGGAGAGATGGCATTTTATATTTTTTCAAGCCTTTTGATGGTCGTTGCACTCTCCAGCGTATGTTGTCTGTTGGCAAGTCTGGCGGAGAACAAAAACTCAGCGACACTTCTTTGTCTGGGAGCTGTAGCTGCAATGGTCATAATCGGGATGCTCCTTTATGATCGTTTTGCAGAACCAGAGTTATTGGATGGATGGATGTGGAGTGATACAGACCCAACTGTGCGATGGCATCCCCAAAATATCAAATTCATCGGTGGAACATTTCGTATCCTGCTGGAATTTCTTATCTGTCTGACACCTGGAGGACAAGGTGTAATTCTTTGCGAAGAAGGGGTGGAACACCTGATTTTTCTTCCATTGTGCTCTGCGTTTGTAATTTTTTCAACATCTCTTATAGGAAGTCGTTCCTTTAAGAAAAAGAACCTAAAGTAAGGAGGTAGAAAGATGTTCCCTTGGATTTTGTGTTGTATTTTGCTAATTGTTGTATTTTTTCTAATCACAAAGATTATTTTTATAGAAAAAAGTATTGATGAAATTCATACAGAATTCCAGGAACGTCTTTCCTCCGACACAAACACTCTGATTGATATTTCTTCCAGCGACCCTCATCTGAGAAAACTGGCTTCGGAGATTAATATCCAGCTTCGATTGCTCCGCAAGGAACGCCATCGTTACCAACAGGGCGATCTGGAACTGAAAGAAGCTATCACCAATATTTCCCATGACCTGAGAACTCCGCTTACGGCGATAAACGGTTATCTTGACCTATTGGAACGAGAGGAAAAGCGAAACGGTACACTGCTATCTTTCTCAAATCCAAAACAGAACAGATGTTTTAAAAAATCTAACCGAAGAACTATTCAGATATAGTGTGGTTACTTCTTTTCAGGAACTGAAACCAGAACGTATGGATGTTGTCCGGGCATTGGAGGAAAGTCTGCTGTCTTTCTATGCGGTCATGCAGGAAAAAGGCATCCAACCGGAAATCGAATTGCCGGAGGAACCGGTTTTCCGTGAACTGGATGCAGGTGCGGTCAACCGTATCTTTTCCAACATTATCAGCAATGCGCTGAAATACTCTGACGGCGATCTGTCCGTAGTCATGGATAAGAACGGCTGTGTTACATTCAGCAACACGGCGCACAATCTGAATTATGTGACGGTCGGCAGATTGTTTGACCGTTTCTATACAGTAGAAGCCAGTCGCAATTCAACCGGTTTGGGATTGTCCATCGCCAAGCTGCTGATTGAGCGTATGGGCGGAAGTATTGGAGCAATCTACAACAATGACAAACTGCAAATCAAGATAATCTTTGCAAAATGAAATAAAAAAGAGTTTATATGAACGGAGGTGTTTTGATTATGAAGAAATACTTGAAGGAGATACTAATACTCTTAATTCAATTATTTATGTTTTATGTATTTCCATTATTTGCAGGACCAACAGACGTTATGGGAATGATAGTTTTGCTTATTTTAGCAACATTATTGCTTTCAATTCTAATTGGCAGCATTTCAAATCTGAAAGTAAAGTACTTGTATCCAATAATCATAGCAATTACATTTGTGCCATCTGTGTTTATATACTATAACGAGACAGCATTGATACATTCGCTTTGGTATTTGGCAGTATCATCCTTTGGTTTGATAATCGGCATGGTCATTCATAAATTGATTCTTAAAAAGTAGAAAGAGCAAAACTTTCAAAGGCTACCCAGTCAAAAAGATTGGATAGCCTTTATTTATGTTTTCTAAAATTAAAGTTGAATATCTGCCTTAGCCAATAACTATGGGCTTAGAGGTTTAGTGAGCCAGGCAAATCGCTCCAATCGCCGTATCCACAGATTTATACTCTGTAACAGTTTTTCAAATAGGTTTTGGAATCTCCGTTCAATATCAAATCAGCATATCCAATCGGGTCATTGTAAATCAGATAATCCAGTTCCGACCTCTGATACATATTGTCGGCAACCTCGTTCTCAACCGCAATCGTATCAATCGCAATCATACTACCATCAAAGAATTTCAGTTCCACACAAGCGGTATCCATGTTAAACTTACAAGAAATCAATCTATCCATAAGAAACCTCCATTTTACGGGATGTTATATCATCCCAAAATATTTGAATGCTTCTCGGATTGCTTTCTCTTTTTCCGGTGGACACAGAGGCTGTCTGGAATCTTCGGACTTCGGCAGATTGTAGTTCTTACCAACCTCAATCCCACATTTCCGCTTAATCTGTGAGATATACAGGTTTGATACCTTTAATCCGCTATGTTCCAGTACATAGTCCTTGATCTGCGTGTAGGTTGCCCCATCTTGAAATTCGGACATATCCATATCTTCTAAAGAGAACTCAACCCGAATCTTTTTCGAGTCGACCTCATCCTTGGAAAGCAAAACAACCGTCTCCAGCGGGTAACGCTCGTCGAAGATGTCCTCGATGTCTGCCATGTCATGCTCCTTCGCATGTCGGTGGGACCTGTGGTCCCGTCTTGTGTGTGGGGCCACGTCCGTGTGGCCGTCCGAGGTTTCTCGGATTCGACCAATTCTACCCGCCAGGCGAGGAATCATCGTTCATATATGCCTCGCCTATGAATCCGATTGGTTCGATGGTATGCCGCGGGGGTTGGCTCACCTCTGGATTGTCATCCATGATTTGGTATCCGTGGTGGTTCGGTTTCTCCCTCTCCGGTTTGCTTCGCTTCAAACGCATCGGTGGCTGCCTGTCCAATCCGTTCGGATGCCTGCCGGACTGGCGGCCGAACGGGATAAAGACGGTTGGCGACGGAGGCTTTTGCGATCCGGTCTGCCGGCGATTATTCAGAACCCCGGTTCCTCGAGCGGGACGACGTGCCAGCCCTTGCGGATCGTATGCGCGTCCCCGTCGAGCATGGCGAGAGCAGCCTCCACGAACGAGTCGGCCTTCCTGCCGGCTCCCAGGACGGATTCCGCGAAGGCGCGGACGTCCGTCTCATCTCCGGTGGTCGTATGGGACGAGTCGTTGATCGTGAGCGAATATTCCATGACAGGCAACACTAGCATGCCGAGAACCTGCCGGCGGAATGGATGCTTCGTCGGCTCCTGACTAATTGGTGTTCTTTGCTCCGTACGTTTGAGAAATGGGTGGGACGTCTATCTTCGAGGATTCTGCGTAATTGGCTTTCGGGGTTGGAGTATCGGTCGGGGCATTCTCGTTTTTCATTCGGCTTGTGGTTGATGACATGCTGTGCTGTTTTGCGATTGCGCGACAGGTCTATGATTGGAATATATTCACAAGGAGGTGAGAAGAATGTCGATGTGCCCATACTGCAACAAGGTGTACGACGAATCCGATTATGCCCATTGCCCGTACTGCGATGGCGGCGATGACTGAAAGCAGTTGAAATTAATCAGGGAAGACGCAAGTTTGCGAATACTATGTGGATTGCGTCTTTCCTTTTGGATTCTTTCTGTCATGTGCGAACCTGCCATCATGCGGTTCCGATGGATTGATGGTTCAATTCTCAAGTATTTTGCTGATGATTTTCCGTGAATCCCCGGATTGAATCTAATGGTTACGACATGACTGCCAAGTCAGTATCCGACGTCTTCTTTATGGGGGATTGCTCTTTGGCCGTATTCATTCCTGCACGTTCTCATCGATTTCCCCGGTCATTTTTCCCTTCTCAAACATCAGTCCAGCGATTGCGTCGATACCGCTTTTCAAGGTGTTCGTGCCGAGCAGTCTGTCTGCCAGATATCCGCCCGCTATCGTTCCGACGGGATTTGCAATCATGCATGCGGTCAATGCGGTCAAGCCAGCCATCGTGCCTGTCTGGAAATCTGATGGCTTCACCCGTCTGCTTGAGGATTTGCTTGTTTTTTTATCGGTGATGTCATGCTTGTTTCCCGACAATGATTTGGCCTTCTGCGGCGCAGGTTCATCCACGAGATCGTGCAGGGCCTGCGCAAGGCGCACGTTGTTGCGTTCTAGCGCCTCGAAGTTGAAAACGGTGCGCATCGCCAGATACTGTGTTTTGGTAAGACTGCTTTTTCCTGTCTCGATGTTTGAGATGGTTTGCTTGCTTACGCCGATTTCGTCAGCGAGGCGTTGGGCGGTCCATCCCGCATGTCCTCTTAACGCGGCGAGGTTCTGCTGCATGAGCAGGATTTTCGCCTGATCTTCCTTGCTTGTCATTTTGCCTCCTAAGAAAAACTTAGCATAGCAATTGTGAACAAAAAGTATAAAATATTGGACAAGTTGGCTTAGATTATGATTCTTGGTGGTTGTATGAGATTTAAGAACAAAGACTTGACGCTCGTTCGGGAAGGTGGTCCGTGATGGCTGGTTCGTTTGATGGTGAAGTCATTTCGGATATGGTGCAGCTGGCGGAATTCACTTCATGGCTACGCAGATCGTCGCGAAACGATACATGCATACTGGTTTCGCAGAAACTGGACGGGAAACCAGTCGTTTCGATGGACCGAATCCGGAAACGCGTCGGCAAACGCGCGTCCGTGACGATGCTGTCGAACAGCGTGCAGCAGTCCGCGTACAAGCAGCTTGGCACCGTCAACCCGTACAATGGGTCGATCCGCATCTTCCCCGCCGGGGACGGGTGGACGACCGATCCCAGACTCGCCCGGTTCGTCAGAGGAGACCTGCCGGTGGCGGAATTCCTCGAATCCGTGAGCGAGCAGTTGGACTTCGCTCTCGTCGACAGCGTACGGCGTTCCATGGCCGCGCAGCCGAGGATGAGCGTGCCAGCGGGTTCGTGGAAGGCTTCGAGGCGCGACGTTCCGAATCCAAGTCCTGTCGTGGAGGAGTCTTCGGGGCCGAGGCTTGCGGATGTGCGCGGGCGGAACAAACTGTATCGGATCGACATGGCGCATGCCTCAGTGGCCATCGGCTTCATGATGCGTCGTTCCCGTGAGGTTCCATGCATACTGGTCTCCCTGCCCGCCGACAGGCCGGAGCCCTATCTTGACGTCGACGCGCTGCTCGACGAGATCGGCGACGACGCCGCGGTGCTGCAGATCGTGGATCACGAGACCGACGAGTGGCTGAACAGTCGTCTGCCGGAGCAGCTGCGCGCCTATGACGGCGCGTGCCGTTTCCTGCCTCCGCACGAGTGGAGGATCGGTGCCAGACTATGCCGTCTGAACGGACCGGAGGATAGCGCGAAGGCGGTCGTCAGACTGTCGGAGCAAGTGTTGGACGCGGCGTACGCGGACGGGTACACGGTCGGTGGCGATGCCGTCGGCGACGATGGGGGCAATCCCGTGCGGTCCGTCCCGGACGGCGCGACGCGGGCGAAGGTCGCTATGATCGTCGACGATGCCGTATACGCCGACACCGGCGACCGCATGCCGCAGCGAATCAATGCCGTGTCGGCGGTCGAGCGATCCGGTGTACCTGTGGGAAGATTGGTGCGCAAGGGACAGTCCGTTCCGGTCGTCCGGACTCCGGATGGAGGATTCGAGCTCGTGCCCGAATGGCGAGGCTCCTCCGAGGCGCTTTCTGGCTACATGCCGGGCGCCACGATCGTGGGCGTGGCGTCGGCCGTGTATTCGGACATGTTCGTAACCACCCTGTATCCCGCGTTGGACGGCGCGCCTGCGGTCGAGGCAAAGGTGCATGGCCCCGAACTGCTCGCCGGCAGCGGCCTCGACCCGCATGCCGATTTGCGCCCGATCATCCGCAAAGGGGAGGCGGTCGCGCTGCGTGTGGAGGAGCGTTCCGGCAACGAATGGCTGTTCTCCCTGCCCAGTGACGGCGACAAGCCCGTGCCTCTGGCGGGTCTGATGGACGGCGGCCCCGCGTGGGTGGATCCGTCGGACGCGTTCGCATATCTGAAACGATTGAGAGAGAACCGTTCGCTCGCGGACATGCCTTTGGACGAACTGCTTGGCTCGATCGATTCGTTAGAAGCGGCGAGGGATACGGTCCGTAGGCTGCATGAGAGGCTGCGGACCGTGGAACGGCTCAACCGCGAGCTGGAATCAGCGAACGAGAACCTGAGGTGCAGCAACGACGGTCTGCGGAAAGACAAGCGTGGCTACGAGAAGGCGCAGGACAACACGAATCCGCTCGCCCCGTTCACGGGACTGTTCCCATCCATGCGCGAGGAGCTCGATTGGCAGCTGCAAGCCCAGTCGCTGCTGCAGTTCAATGTGGCGGAACGCATGGCGAGGCCGTTGGACGAATGGTCGTACATGCCGGGCTTTTTCGATTCTCTGGAGGAATGCGAGCATGGCGACATGTCCCGCATGTCCCTGCTGCACACCATGCTGTTCGTGCTCATGGGACGTGACGACCTCAACGGCGCGCGCACCCACCGACTGCGTGAGGGCGGTGGCGGCGACGATCCGGACCGGTTGGACGAGAACGGCAACTACATCTACCGGGTGAACGTGCACGGCCAATACCGCCTGCATTTCACGCGTGACTCGGAACATCACGTCACGTTCAGATCGGTCGGAACGCACGAGTCGGAACTTCGATGAAACGACAGGTGAAAGGAGCCCGAAATGGGAGCCATAGGAAAATTCTTCGACAAGCATCCGCTGCTGGCTTGCGGAGCGCTTCTGGTAGGTCTGGCCGCACTTTCAGCTTCTTCTGATGGCGAAGGTGAATATTGCGAACTCACGAACGGTCAGAAGCTTGATCTCAGCGAGGCATTGGATTCCGCGAGGTGGAACTTCGACCCCTCGATCACCTATGCAAGCGCAGATGGCAATAGCATCACGTTCATGTTGGATGACGACAGCAGCGAAACAATCCCCTTTTATTACGATTCCGGGGACTGGTCTAGTGGCTCGGCCGAATCGGAAGCTGTTGACGAGGCGGTCGGATACATCCTCGGATGCCTACGATGATGGGAAATTAAGAAAGGAATGACATGACGGCACCTTTTAGCCACTATACGGCGATGTCTAGGATTGCATCGAAAGTCGGAGGGCCCATACCGTTTGTGACGTTATGCGTCGTCGGAGGCGGATTGACCTTGGATATTTTGTTCAGAGGCGTTGCCTCAAAAGTGAAGACAGCGGTGAGTGCATTCGCCGATAAAAGCGTGGATACTCGAATCCGTGTTCTTGATTCCGATGGGAAGCTGAGAGAAGTGACATGCGGAGAGACCGTAGGAGAAATTGTCCCTACCGACACGGATAAGGGCGGGCCGGAGGAATGACTCGCGTTCCAGATTGCCGCATGGACCATATGGCGGTGCTGTGATGGATCCTTTCCTTGTATATCTGATCGCCGTCAACGTGGTCGCGTTCCTGCTGTTCACCATCGACTATCTGATCATGGCGGGCAATGACTACGATTGGGACACCGGTCTGATGGACGGGCGGATCCTGTCGCTCTTCGCCGTCGCCGGTGGCGCTCCCGGAATGCTCCTCGCGCTGGCCGTATGGGCCAGGCGCGTGAACAAGCGCAACATCGCCTGGTGGTTCACGGCCATCGTGTGCCTGGTCGTGTGGGGCATGGTGTGCGCGTGGAAATGGGGCCTCGTCTCGTTCGACGGTTTTTGGGATGCCGTTTTCCATGGATTCAACCGCGGTGTCCTGCATGGACTGGGCGTCTACCTGCTGGTGGCGAACGTGGCCACGTTCCTGGCGTTCGGCTTCGACAAGCTCATCGCGGCCGACGATGGCATCGACCCGCGGCGGAAAGGCGGGCTGCGCCTGCCGGAGCTGTGGCTCATGGGGCTTTCTCTGCTGGGCGGATCGGTGGGCGGCATGGTCGCGATGCGACTGTTCCGCCACAAGACAAGGAAATGGTATTTCGTGGCGGGACCGCCGTTGTTCGTCGTCCTGCAGACGGTCCTGTTCCTCTACCTGCATGCCGCGGGATTGTACTGACCGTAGCGCGTCGCTCGGCCGACTGCGATTGAATCCTTGTTTAGGCGTTGCGTTGCGATGCGGCCGCAACGCTTAAACACAACGTAGGCTCCGATGATGTCGGACTGCCTAACCGGTGCGTGTCCGACAGAGTATCAGGCAGCTCGAGACGAAAGGCCTGACGCATACGTAGATAGCCAGGGAACTGGGCGTTAACGCGTGATTCCGTGCGTCAAGGGCTTTGACGGATACGACTGGGGCATGGCTCGTTCCCCGTCGACTGGGGGCGCGAGCAGCTCATAGACCTCGGTTTCGTGGACCGAGCCGAGGACCTCGTGCTCTACGGCGACGTGGGATGTGGCAAGACGCACATGGCGATCGCCACGGGTATGCTGGCGTGCGAGAGACGAGAACCGGCTTGACGCGGAACTGCGCGCGATAGGCCGCGCCAGGCTGCTGGTCATCGACGAGCTGGGCTACCTGCCCATCGACATCGACGCGGCCAGGCTCCTGTTCCAGGTCGTCGCGGATTCCTGCGAGAAGCGGAGCGTGGTGTTCACCACGAACCTGGAGTTCGGACGGTGGGGCGAGGTGTTAGGCGACGGCGACATGGCCGCCGCGGTCATCGACCGCATCGTGCACCACGGAAGGATCGTCAGGTTCCGTGGTGAGTCGTACAGCAACAGCCACTCCCTGATGAGATAAACGAAAAGAGGGAACCCAGCCGGACCACCGGTGATGGTGTCCATTTTGAACGCCGATGGTGTTCAGATTAACTGGTGACGACACGCAGATTTATTTGACGAAAGGACAGGCGTGGCCCTGCCATACGGGAAAGGACTATGAGCATGGCGGAACTGAAGACCACGACCAGATACCTCGACGCGACCCTCCTGGAGCACTCCCTGCTGCGGAACGCGCGACTGCGCACGCCATACGGTATGCAGGAAGGCGTCCCCGCGTACACGACCGAGACGGAGGGCATGATGCTTCACGACCTCACGCTCGCGTTGGCGGACAGGGCGTGCAGGACCGGAATATCGTGGAACACCGACCCCACGCCCATCTTCCGCGACGGAGACACGGAGATCGGCGTCGTTCTGGAACGCGACCGGCCGAACGACCACTACTCGCACCTCGACGCGCAGGCGTACCTCCACGACGCGGACGGGCCGTGGTGCTTCGTCCGGTTCAACCTCACCGAACCCGGCGACATCCCGTCGAACGTCACCGGAACCGACGACCTCGCGTCGCGGATCGCCGACCGCCTGCACCATCCGCAGTTCCCGAAGGCCGGCACGTACGGTCCTACGCCCGGCCGCATGAGCGACTGGTACCACGGCATAGAGAGACGGTTCGCGGACATGAGCGAGGAGAACCTGCGCACGCGCGCCATCGAACCCGACGAGGAGGCGTACCACATCTGCACGGGCGTGTACGTGACGGCCGAGCAGTTCGCCAGCCTGCTGCCGTCCCCGATGCTCGCGAACCGGTTCGTCATGATGTCGTTCGACCACAACGCGGACCAGGCGAGCCTGCATTGGAACGACTGGGACTACTGGAGCGACGAGGCCGCCGAAACCGCGGTCGCCGACGGAGACGAGGACGGCTGCTACTGGACCGGCTGCATGTGGGACGAGGACGACTATCCGGACAGGCTGGACGGGACGGTCGCGGAGGAGACCGCCGAAGCATCGGCAAAGACCAAGGGATGAGAAGGCGAGGAGACGGCAATGGTGATGATCGACGAAACGGAAGGCATCGAATTCGATTCCGACGGTCGCGGCTGCAGCGTGACGCTTCTGACGGAGGACGGCCAGTCGCTGCGCGGCCTCGCGGACCGAGCCGGCATCTGGACGGAACTCGAGGAAAGACATCCGGGCCTCACCCCGGAAAGAATACTGCAGGGCGATCATGCCGTGTTCGGCTGCATCGTCATCCACGACAACCTGCGCGCGCACGGCGAATTCGGCATGGAATTCGACGGCGACGCGGCCTTCGGCCGATTCGAACTCACCGACGTGGAACTCAACATGCTCGGCAAGAAACTGCCACGTCTCGCCGATACGGACGAACTGAAAGCGTTCTTCAGCCATGCTGGCGGGGGAGGCGACAGGCTCACGCAATCGGAACGATCCACCGCATACGGCCGCCACGAACCCGACGCAAACACCGTCTCCGACATCAGCGAATACCTCAAAGACGCGTTGACGGAATACCGCAACGCACCGTCATGGATGAGACGCGACCCCTGGTCCGATGATCCAATCGAAAAATTGCCGCCTTGCACCGTGGAATCAAGCAAATCACGAAGAAAAGGCCGTCCGCACGGCAAGATTTCGGTCGTAGGCGATGGATTCGGACGAGCCGTATCCGAGAGGGTGCCAGTACGAATAGGTGGACTCGGACCGGTCATGTCTAGGGGGTCGGAATAGCCCCCTAGACATAGTCCTTTTTGCTCCCCCACCTGGACTCGAA
>ENA-ORIC01000683-ORIC01000683.1-human-gut-metagenome-genome-assembly--contig:-NODE-683-length-40308-cov-3.833313_pt1 | contig 40308 bp, 34 predicted proteins | sample MGYA00243023_ERZ508732 | MGnify/ENA primary metagenome ERZ508732 (study PRJEB26277, sample SAMN04329767) | human gut metagenome | biome: human-associated habitat | host: Homo sapiens | place: USA... | reverse complement strand
CGATTTCCGTGATGATGATGTCCACGTCTGATTTTTCCGTGACTTCATAGAGGCGGTTTTTGATTTCATCCGTGACATGCGGAATGTATTGAACCGTTTTTCCCAGATAGTCTCCCCGGCGTTCCTTCCGCAGCACGCTTTCAAAGACCTGTCCGGAAGTGAGGTTGTTGAGCCGGGAGAGGCTGCAATGGACGAAGCGTTCGTAATGGCCCAGGTCCAGGTCCGTTTCCGCTCCGTCGTTCAAGACGTACACTTCCCCATGCTGGAACGGGCTCATCGTTCCGGGATCCACATTCAGGTAGGGGTCGAATTTTTGAAGGGTTACCTTGAGTCCGCAGCGTTCCAGCAGCGTGCCGATGGATGCCGCCGCCAGTCCTTTGCCGAGAGAGGAGACAACACCGCCTGTGACGAAGATATATTTCATGATTTGCTTCCTAGTGTATGTTTAATAAGATTTGTTCCACCTGTTCCGCCTGTTCCGGCGTATCCACGCCCACACTGACGTGGTCCGTCAGGATGACCCGGATTCTGGCCCCGTTTTCCAGTGCGCGCAGTTGTTCCAGGGATTCCGTCTGTTCCAGGGGGGTCGGGGCCCAGCGCACATAGTTTTCAAGGAAATCGCGGCGGTAGGCGTAAATACCCAGATGGCGCAAAGGCGGCGCTACGCGGGGGTGGCGGGCATAGGGAATGACGGAACGGGAGAAGTACAGGGCGTCTCCGTTACGGGCAAGGGCCACTTTGACAATGTTCGGGTTGTCCAGATCCTCCCGGGTGCTGATGGGGCAGGCGACGGTGGCCATGGAGAGGGTTTCGTCCGAGACCAGGGCTTCCGCCAGCCTGTCAATCAGGGCCGGGTCAATGAGAGGTTCGTCCCCCTGAATATTGACGACATGGGTGGCGGCAGGGAAGGAACGTACCGCTTCCGCCAGGCGGTCACTGCCGCTGGGATGGTCCGGAGAGGTCATGATGGCCCTGGCTCCAAAGGATACGGCGGCGTCAAAAATGCGCTGGTCGTCCGTGGCGATGGCGATGGCGTCCAGGCGGGAACAGCGGCAGACGCGTTCCCATACGTGCTGGACAAGAGGTTTTCCTGCAATGGGATGAAGGGGCTTGCCCGGAAATCTGGAGGAACCCCAGCGTGACGGAATGAGGCCGATGATGTGATGGGAAGTATCTGCTGCCATGGGAAAAGGAACCGCCCCGAAAGGTAGCAACTCCCTTTGAATTAGTCCAGCCTCAAGCATAGGGAACGCCTGTTTTTCCCGAGGAAGGAACAGTCAGTCGGAAATGGATGCCGTTGCGGCGGCTTGCCGTTTTTCCTGCGTTTTCCGGATCATGAGCGGCATGTATTCCTTGCGGACATGGAGGGATACATAGAGGCCCTCCCTCTTGGCGCAGGAGTAGAGTACTTTGATGATGGCCAGGGATATGATGTCCATCGCAATGGTGATGCTTTCCCCAAAGATCAGGAAAAAGAAGATTGGTTTGGTGAAATAGACGGCGGAAACATACAGGATGCCGAGCTTGTATTGATGGTTGCGGTAAATTCTACTGACGATCCATGCGTAGGTCATGCCAACGACGGACAGGATAAGGTACAGGGAAATCCCTATGTAGCCGAGCGTTTGAATCGTGGAAATGGGGCCGCTGTGCCATTGGCCGTTCCACGCAAAGGCGCTTTGGTCTTTGCTCAGGTTGTAGGCTTCTTCATACACATTGGCTTTCACGATGCTGATATCCCGTGAAAAGCCGTCTCCGAATATTTTGTCCTGAATAAAGTGTTCACGGTCATCCAGAGCCCAGCTCCACATTTCAAAGCGCCAGTTGATGGAGTCTTCGGCGTTTGCCTTGGCTTGCGCGCTGACGTCCAGGAAAGGAACGGCTGAGAGGGTTCTCTGGATGCCGAAAGGCAGAGAATGGAGCATGCCCGCAGAGGAGAGCAGCAAGAGCAATAGCACTCCGAGGACGGGAGCCAGAAGGCAGAAGAACCATCTTCTGTAAATTAGGGATATGGTGAAGAACAGGAACAGAACCTGGGCCATGGCGGAGCGAAATCCGCTTAACAGGATGCCAACGGTTCCAAGAAGAAGCAACGCCCCCCACCAGGGACGCTTGATCATCTGCCACACGGAGTAGTTGATGATGAGCAGCTGCATCACCAAGATAGAAATTCTGAGGAAGGAAGAGTTCCGGGAGTTTTCGGAGAGTGTGCCTGCGGAGCCCGCGCTCGCGGCAAGATCCGCCCCGGCGCTATCCGGAGAAAGGAGGCTCCGGGCGGTTAGGATAAGGGTAAAAACGATGGTCAGGAAAACAGCCCATTGAAGCACTTTGCCCAGTTCATGGCTGGTCGTTTTTAACGAGGACAGGCAGAGATAGGCCAGGAGGGCCTGGAGGAAAAGGATGTATCCCTTACCTCCGTAGTAGTCTTCGAGCACATCCAGCCCCAGAGCGAAAGGGTGGCTCAGGAAGATGTAGCCCACATGCATGAACAGCACGAGGACGACAGCGTCCAGAAGGGGGGCGGAATTCCACGTCAAGCTTGAACGCCTGAGCATGGCGTTCCACAAGTAACAAGGAAGGGTTATTCCGTAAGCAAGGAGGGGAGCGTAATCCCTTAAGGAGGGGATGGGCAGGAAAAGAATGGGTATCAGTATCCACAGATACCACACTTTTCCCTTCATCAGGAATAAGGCGGCCAGGATAAAGGGGGAAACAGCCAGAACTATAGAAAAGGGATCGCCGTCCGCCGACATGATGCCGCCTATGATGGCTAAAAGAATGGCAACGACTGAAACCAGTACAATTTTAAATAAGTTACCATTCATAGGGCTACCCGTTATTCCCGAATAAAAAACAGTAGCGGGAAAGAGAGATGGATGGTGGAGTATAGGGGATTCGAACCCCTGACCTTCTCATTGCGAACGAGACGCTCTACCAACTGAGCTAATACCCCGTGGGAAATACCGGAAAGAATTTAGTTCATCCCGCGTTTGAAAGCAAGCGGAATTCGTCAGGAAAGGCAAATAAGAAGGAAGATGCCGCCTTTCCTCATCTCGTGCGGGTGTTTCATGATTGCCGGAGGCCGTCCGCAGGGAAGATGGCTATTTCCGGGAACGCCCGGCTTTTACGGGAAAGGAGGAACGCCCCGGTCTGGAAGCCGGAGGGCCTGCGGGAATGTTCAGGTGTAAAGGCAGGCGGACCTGATGTTTCCGATTTTTGCGAAGGCCCGTTTGCCGGAATTGGAGCGTCAGCGGCCCTGCTTGTTTTTAATGCGGTTTCTGAGATGGGCTTCTTCAAAAAGGCCGTCCATGTATAATCCCACGGCTTGAGCTTTTCTGAGACTCCGGGCTGCATCCCTCAGGGCCGGAAGCGCTTCTTCATAGGATGGCATTTTTCCTTTTTTGACAGGGGATGCTTCCACAAGGTGCCACCCCCACCGGCTTTTGAGAAGTACCGGCCTGTTGTCCGGAACGTCTGCCAACGCCAGACCCAGGGTTTCCTTGGCGCGGGCGGGGCTTATCCAGCCGAGTTCCCCGCCGGCGGGAGCGGAACGTTCGTCTTCACTGAATTCCCTGGCGAGCCGGGAGAAGGATTCCCCTGCCTTCAGCCGCTCCAGCAGCGTTTCCACGGTTTGCCGGACCTGGGCTTCTTCCCTGTTCAGGGTAGCCAGGAAGATGTGCCTGGTTTTCCGCAGATCAGGAGGGGTGAGCTGGTCCCGGATCAGGTTGTAGTAGGTTTTCAGGTCTTCGTCGGACGCTTCCGCCGCCTGGGCGGTTGCCCGGTAGAGCTGTTCCGTCTGTTTGAGCCTGGCCGCTATTTTTTTTTGAAATTGTTCCTGCGTCAATTTCTGGCCATGCAGGGTTTTCAGGTATTGTTCCGTGTCTCCGTCAAAACGGGACCGGATTTGTTCCACGGCGCGTGCCGCTTCCGCGTTGCGGTTGGGGAGCTGGAGGTCATTGACGCTGGTTTTCAGGCGCAGAAGGGAGGAGCCAATCAGGTCATACCTGGCCCGCGGAGCCAGGTCGCCGGGGATGTCCGGTTCATGAGTAAGTTTGATCCCGCCTTCCATATCCAGCACGGGAGGCTGGCGCAGCATTTTCAGTTCCGTAATTCTTCGGGAAAGCTGGTTGGCGGTGACGGGTTCCCCGTACACTTCCGCTATCCGGGCGGAGCTGTCTCCTGGCGGCCCTGGCAACGGTTTCAGGTACGCGTCCATCCTGCCGGCCAGAAAGCCGTGCCAGACAAACAAGTCTCCCACCAGATAGAGCAGGAAGGCTCCATAAATCACAAGCCTGAGCGTGAATTTTCCAGTGGGAGACATGGCAGGAGAAGAAGGGCAAAGAGCTTAGTTTCCGCCGCCGGAGTCTGCCAGGCGGGCGGATTCCGGAGGAAGGAAGTTGCGGAATCTCTTCTTTTCAATGCACTTCATGTAGGCTTCTTCCGGGGAGACGATGCCCTGCTGGAGTTTTTGCCAGATGGCGTCATCCATGAATTGCATGCCCATGGCCTTGCCGCCGACGATGACGTCAGGGATTTTCTGCGTGGCGCCTTCACGGATGATGGCCGCCACGGCCGGCGTGGCAAAGAGAATTTCATTGACGGCTACGCGTCCCGGTTTGTCGCTGCGCTTCATCAGGAGCTGCGCCACGACGCCGCGGAGGGAACCCGCAAGCATGGTGCGCACCTGGGATTGCTGGTCGGACGGGAATACGTCAATGATACGGTCAATGGTTTTGCTGGCGTTGTTCGTGTGCAGGGTGCCGAATACCAGAAGGCCGGTTTCTGCCGCCGTGAGCGCCAGGGAGATGGTTTCCAGGTCGCGCATTTCACCCACCAGCACGATGTCGGAGTCTTCACGAAGGGAAGCCCGGAGGCCGTCTGCGAAGGAAGGCGTCTGGAGAGGCACTTCCCTCTGGGTGACGATGGATTTTTTATTGGGATGGACGAATTCGATAGGTTCCTCCACGGTGATGATGTGCCGCGCCTGGTTGCTGTTGATGTAGTCGATGATAGCGGCCAGCGTGGTGGATTTACCGGAGCCGGTGGGCCCCGTGACCAGCACAAGGCCGGATCTCATATGGGCGAATTCCTTGACCACCGTAGGCACGCCCAGTTCTTCCAGCGTGGCTATTTTGGTGGGAATGAGGCGGAAAACAGCCCCCAGGCCGTGCTGCTGCTTGAAGTAGTTGCAGCGGAAACGGGATGTTTCATCCATTTCATAGGCAAAGTCCAGGTCTCCTTCTTCCAGATATTTCTGGAAGGCCTGGGGATCGCATATTTCAGCGAGAAGGTTTTTGAACGCCTGGCCTTCCAGGTTTTCGTCGGAGATGGCGGAGATGGTCCCGTTAACGCGGACTTTAGGAGGCTGGCCTTCGCTGAGGTGAAGGTCGGAACCGCCCGCTTCTACGAGGTATTTGAAGTATTGGTCGATGACAGCCATAACAGGAGTGTTTCAAAATTAAAGGTTACTTGATTCCCAGGAAGGATTTCATGATGGTTTTGTCTTCCGCGCGGAAGATGCAGTCTTCCGTGGTGATGAGGCCCGCCTGGTGCAGGGCCCGGAGCGAGTCGTCCATCAGGATCATGCCCTGGGCTTTCCCTGTCTGGATGCAGCCGGGAATCATGAATGTCTTACCTTCGCGGATGCAGTTGGCGATAGCCGGCGTATTAACCAGCATTTCAATGGCCAGAGCGCGGCCGTTACCGTCTGCTCTGGGAACCAGCTGCTGAGAGATGATGCCGCGCAGGGATTCGCTGACCATGATGCGGATCTGGTCGCGTTGTTCCACCGGGAAGACGTCCAGCACGCGGTCCACCGTACGGGCTGCGGAGCCCGTATGCAGGGTGCCGAGCACCAGGTGGCCGGTTTCTGCCGCCGTGAGCGCCAGGGAGATGGTTTCCAGGTCGCGCATTTCGCCCACCATGATGACGTCAGGGTCTTCACGGAGGGCTCCGCGGAGGGCCCGCGCGAAGGATTCCGTGTGTTTATGCACTTCGCGCTGGTTGACGTGGCAGTTTTTGGAGGGAATCAGGTATTCGATGGGGTCTTCAAGCGTGATGATGTGGTCGTGGCGGTCCTGGTTGATGAAATCCACGATAGAGGCCAGCGTGGTGGATTTACCGGAACCTACGGAGCCCGTGACTAAAATGAGACCGTTGGTGTAGCGGGTGAGGGGCACCACGTATTCCGTCGGCAGGCCTATTTCCTCCATGGTCCGCACCCGCGTGTTGATGATGCGGAAGCAGATGTCATAGCCCAGGCGCTGTTTAACCACGGATGCGCGGTAGCGGCCAAAGTCATTGGCGTATGCGAAGTCCACGTCCCCCCGTTGCTGAAGGCGGTTCCATTCCGGGTCTTCCAGAAAGCCCCTCGCCAGCACTTCCGTGTCCTGGGGCGTGAGATTGGGCGCTTCCTCCCAGATGGGGAGAAGCTGGCCGAACCGGCGCCAGGTGGGACGGCTGTTGACGGCAAGGTGGATATCGGAACAGTCATAATCCTGTCCAAGTTTGAGATATCCGTCGACGTGGGGCAAAATGTATTCGCTCATGTTGTGAATGCAGCAAACTGATAAAGCTGCATATTAACGAAAACAGAGCTTTTTTGACCAGCAAAAAATGTCTGGGAACCGATTTCCGTGAAAGCGGCTTTGCCCTGTTCCGCGACGGGTGAGGAATTTCGAGAGGGGAAGTTTTGCGGAAGAGCTGCGGGCGTTTGTTTCCGGGGAAGGGGAGGATGATGGAACGGGGGGCTGGCGCGGCAGGCCGGCTTTTTACGCCAGGCATGATTTATTGTTCCCTGGAAGACGGGAAGGATATGGGGAGGTTCTCATTTAACGGCGCGGGAACATCCCCATTTTTTACGGCAGCGGAGTTCCCGAACCTTTTTCAAGAAGCGGCAGAAAACCGCTGTATTGGTCTGAAAATCCTGTTATTTGAACAGGTTGAGGAATTTTTTGCCGGCCAGGCCGATCCCCATTTTTTTCAGGGAAGGGAAAGCCAGGGTAATCAGAATTTCAACGATGAAACGGAAGATGGAGGAATTAACCCAGCTTCCGGAAGTGCGCGGCTGCGGGGGAGGGGCCGGATTGCTTTTTTTCCCCGCAAACATGCGGATGAGAAGAACGCCTCCCACCGTTCCGACAATAGAGCCGATTACAGGCAGGGACATGGCCTTTTTTTTCAATTTACGGAAGTGGTCGGCCTGCTGCTGCGTCTTTTGCACCAGGCTGTCCGCCTCATTGACGATGTCCAGCCGGGAGGAAGCTACCCGCATCAGGAGTGCGAGCTTTTCTTGAGAGCCATTTGCAGACATGATAAATCCGTTTTAAGTTCTTCCGCCGTCGCCGGAGCGATAGGCGTTACATGGGTTCGGCTGAAAAGGATGAACCCGGCTGCGGCGGCCAGGAGATGAAAGCCCGTGGTTACGGCAAGCCCGGCGATGATTCCCCAGAAATACGCCATGACCACAGTCAGAAGGCACCACAGAAATAGATAGCCGAAGAAGGCCATGAAGGCGCCCATCAGGAGAAAGGCCGTTTTTTTGCCCAACCTGCTGGACGCTTCCTTCAGTTCCAGTTTGAGCAGCGCGGCCAGGGCTTCCGCATGGGCCAGGGCTGCCGTCCCGGTTTCCCGGAGGGACCGGACCATGGCCATCCCTTCTTCCTTTTCCTCCACAAGGGGGGTGACGAAGGTTCGCTTGAGTTTGTCGATCAGTCCCATGGTTCGGTTTGAAAGGGGAAGGAGGACGCCATGCGCATGGCACGCATGGCGCGGAATGAAGGGAGAGGGTTAACGACGGCGGATAAGCAGACCGATGAGAAGGCCCACGCCCATGGCAATCAGCACGGACTGGGTGGGCTTTTCCTTCACGTATTCTTCGCCTGCTTCGTGGAACTTCTTGGCCTTGTCACGGATGACTTCTCCCTTTTCCTGGGCGTAGTCGCAGATGGTGCTGGCCTGTTCCGTAGCCGCCTTGCGGATTTGGTTTACTTTAGCTGCGGCGAAGGCCCTGGCCTGTTGAAATCTGGTGACGGCAAGCTCGCGGGCGGAAGGGCAGGAGCAGGAAGTGTCGTTTGCTGCTGCGGTCGTTTCAAGTTCGGTTTGGTTGTCTTGCATGGTTGATTAGAGTATTAAGGGTTGGTTCCTGTTGAAAAACATGTCGACTTACATGTTTTCGCCTCTCACATTGGAAATTATTTAGCACGCTTCCCACTATTGGCAAGTGTGTAAAGCGGCTTCACCCGGAATTGTGCGGTCTCTCAGCGGCGGCTTCCTGAAAAACCGCCGCGGGGGTCCGGTTTGACTTGGGGTTCGTTAGGATTCCGGTACCTCAGAATGCCGTAATCCCTCAGATTGCGGATGAATTCCTGAGCGTTGGCCCGGAAGCGAGCATCGTACATAAGCAGCCCAAGAAAGCCCTGGTTTTTACGTGCATCAGCCGTGAAGGAGGAGATTTGTTCAGATGCTTTCCTCAGAGCGGCCAGCGTAGGGGGGATTGCCTTGACGGCGGGGTCCAGAGTGTTGAGCTTTTCTTCAGCTCCGGCAATGAGTTTGCGGGCATCCCGGACGGTGTCTTTCATGGCCGCGACCGAGGAGCGCGTTTCTTCCATGAGGCCGGGGAGTTGTTCTCCCGCCCGGTTTATTTGAGACAGTACGCTGCCGAGGTTCTGGAGGTTCTCCCGGTTCAGGATGCCCTCGTTGATCAGCCTGGTCGTCTGGGCCAGCCCTTTGGCCGCCTCTCCGATATTGAGGATGGCGTCGTCAATGTTGTCCGAATTTTTCTCGATTTGCTTGAGGATTTTCAGGATTTCCTCTGTGGCGCCCACGGCATTGTTTTTGATTTTGCTGAAATCGCTTTCCGGCTGACCGATGATGGTGGCATGGGGAAGGATGTATTCATGCGTGGGCTGGGCCGGAGGGACGATATCGATGTATTTGTCGCCCAGGATGTTCTGCATGTCCACCCGGAAGACGGACCCTTGCTGGATTTTCACGTCGCTCAGGATGTTGGCTTCCAGCATGACTTCATTGCCGGAAGGCAGGAGTTCAGGGGCTTTGGTGACTTTCCCCACCGTGACGCCTCCCAGGCGTATCTGGGAATCCTTGATGAGCCCCGCCGCATCTTTGAAAATGATGTTGATGGGGTAGGTTTGCTCCTTGGAGGTTTTGATGTTGCCGAATCCCAGGATGACTCCGATAATCATCAGGATCCCGGCGATCAGAAAGATGCCTACCCAGGTTTCCGGTTTAAGTTTCTGTTTCATGGCTCTGTGGCAAGATGGTTATTGTTTGCGTTCCCGTTCCGCCCGTTCCAGCAGACCCCGTTGGAAGTTTTCATTTTTGCCGGACAGGGCTGCCCAGTTTTCCCCGGAGTCCCCGTACAGGAATTTTTGCAGGATTTCGTCTTTGGAGTGCAACAGTTCTTCCGGAGTTCCCGTCCAGTAAACCTCACCGTTTCTGAGATAGACGATTTTGTCCGCGATGCGGATCACGCTGGGCATGTCATGGGAGACAATGACGGTGGTGATGCCTTTGTCCTTGCAGATTTGCCGGATGAGGAAGCTGATGCTGTCCGTAACGATGGGGTCCAGGCCCGCGGTGGGCTCGTCATAGAGCAGGCATTCCGGAGTGGTAATGATTGCCCTGGCCACGGCGACGCGCTTGATCATGCCGCCGGAGAGGCTGGCCGGCATTTTTTCCTGCTGTCCCAGCAGTCCTACGGAATCCAAAGCGGCTGAGATACGGGTGTCCAGTTCGTTTTCATCCCTGATCCCCGCCTCCCGCAGGGGGAAGGCTACGTTTTCTCCCACGCTCAAGGAATCGAATAAGGCTCCCTGCTGGAACATGAATCCGATGTTGCTGCGGATTTGCTTTTTGATTTTTTCCGGAGCGCCGCTGATGCGCCTGCCGTCTATTTCCACATAGCCGTCCAAGGGGTCCATCAGGCCGTCCAGATGTTTCAGAATGACGCTTTTCCCGGCTCCGGAACCTCCTATTAAAGCCATCAGTTCTCCCTTGCCCACGTCAAAGCTTACGCCTTTCAGCACTTCCTGGGTGCCGAAGCTTTGTCTGAGCTGATGGACGCGGATGAATGGCTGCATGGCGGCGGGGAAAGGCTATCTCATGAATCCCATGGGGAAGAAAGAGTTGAGGATCATGGTCAGGATAAAGTTGGCGATGAGCAGGGCCACGGAAGCGTACACCATGGCCTGCATGGTGGATTTGCCTACGCCCACGGCGCCGTTCGTGGTGTTCAGCCCCTCCCGGCAGGAGATGGTGGAAATGATGAGGCCGAAAACAAGAGCCTTGACCAGGGCTACGATGATGTCCCCCATGGTGACGAATTTGCTCATGAAGTGCATCCAGTAGGCCTGGTCTACGTTAAAGGCGGTGACGCTGACGATGTACGCGGAGGCGATGCCCACCAGAACGGCTTCCATCATCAGGATGGGCATGGAAATAAGCATGGCCTGTATCCGCGGCTTCACCAGGTAGTCTACCGGATCCACATTCATGGATTTAAGGGCATCCACCTGTTCCGTGACTTTCATGGTGCCGATTTCCGCGGCCATGGCGGATCCGACGCGCCCCGCAAGCATCAGCCCGGTGATGACGGGGCCCAGCTCCCGGAACATGCCCACGGCGACGACGGCCCCGCCCATGGTTTCCATTCTCACCGTTTGAAGCTGGAATAGTGTCTGGGCTTCCAGCACCGCGCCGGTGAACGCGCCGGTGATGATAACCACCGGCTGGGATTGCACCCCGATTTTTGCAATTTGCTCCACAAGCACGCGCATCCGGAATTGGCCTGACCACATGCATGAAGCCACTTGATAAAGCAGCAATCCGATTGACCCCAACCGGTCAACCAGCCTTAAAGCGGCGCGGCCGATCATGGTTGCTACATGGAATTGCATGGCTTCTACTAATCACTTCTTCCACTTCAAGAGCAAGCGCAATGTATGCCACGGGAGGAAAAGGGAGGTTCCGCGTCAGTCTGCCAACCGATGGATATAAGGCGTTTCCTGCGTTCCGGGGATGGAGCGCAGCATGAGGCGCGGCGGCAGTTTCAGGCGTGTCCATTCGGATGCGCGGGCCTGCCGCTGCAGACGGCGGATTTCCCTTTCCGATTCCGGGAACCGATTCGCCAGCTCCGTGGCGGATTCATGTTCCCGGTGCAGGCGGATGAGAAACCCGTCGCGCCTGGCGGCCTCCGGAGCGGGAGAAATAAAACCGGGGAACAGGTTTGCCAGTTCCGTTTCGTATAAATCCCCCAGCGGCATGAAATCCGCGGCTAAAGCGGCTGGAAGAAAGCGGGGCGCCGTCATGATATCCGTCCCCGTCAGAGAAGAGAGCAGCAGGGCGCCTTCTTCTTCCGCCCATTGGCGCATGAGCCACGCGATTGCAGCTTTTTCGTCCAGCCCTCCGGCTTTGGCGGGGAAAGAAACCGTCCGTACGCCAATGCCAGCCGTGCCGGCGAAGGCTTGGACTCTTTCCCGTGTCTCTTCCGGAATGCCGGGCAGGGAGGGGAGGAACCCCGTCACTTCCAGAGAGGGGCACGTTTCCTTCAATAGTTCCGCCAACAGGAGGGATGCGGAATTTTCCAGCAAATTCAGGCAGACGGCCCCGTACCCGCTTTTCAGAATGAAGTCTTCCATTCCTTTGCGGAGGGCGTGCCGGAGCTGTTGTTCCGGGGAGGGCAGAGGGGAGTCCGTTCCTGTGGGGTTTTCCGGTGAAATGACGGCGGAATCCCGTTCAAAAAGACGCAGCCGTTTGAGAAGATTTTCATTGCCGGACCATACGGAAGATGCGCCGGGCAGCAGAAACGGACCTTCTCCCCCGGCCAGGCGGGCCGTGAATACGGGCAGGCCTGTTTCCCGCGCCGTCAGGCGGGCTTCTTCCTCATCCTGTTCCAGCAATCCCTCATGCCATGCATTGGCAGGCGTGCGGAGCAGCAGGCATGTGGCGGAAACGTGCGGCGGAGGAATTTCTCCCCACGGGGCGACGGAAAAAACTGCCTCATCCTCCGTTCTCCAGATGCCAAAGACGGGAACGCGTTCTTTTCCATGCGGGGAGGGCGGGATAACGGCCTGCCGGGGAAAGGAAAGGCCGTTCCTCAACAGGTGGAATCTTATGCCTTCCGCGTCCGTCGCTCCCAGCAGCAGGGGGACGTCCGCTATTTCCCGTGCCAGATAGGCCAAGGCCGCCCGGTGCTGGGTCCGGAAGCCGCTGCGCAGAGCCAGTTCCCCGGTATGCACGCCGCTGAGGGCCAGCGGCGGACAGAGGACGAGCTCCGCGCCTGCGTCCAGGCAGGAACGGTACAGTTCCACGATGGTTCTGAGATTTCGGGGAAAGTGGCCGGGAATGGTTTCCGGTTGGATTAATCCTGTCTTCAGCATGCGACGGAAAGGTAGACCATTACGGGGTGGCGGGCAAGCCGGGATGCCCGGAAGTCTGCCCGCCAGGCATTTACCCATGCAGTTTTTATCGCAAGGAGCTTGTCATTCACGGTCTTCATGGTATGATCCCTGCCGATTGCGCGCCGTCCGTTCCCGGGCGCGGCCATCCGGAATACTTATGAGGAAACAGTCAACAGAGGGGCAGGAATCCTCCATTCAGCGCGCCAGGGCATTGTGGCGCGAGTATCTTCTTCCTTATAAGGGTACGCTGGTGTGGGCTGTGGTCGGAGGCATTGTGGCCGCTGTTTCCAGCGGTTTCGGCATTCCGGTGATTTTACAGGAGATGTTTCCCGTGATTTTTGACGGGAAACCGCTGCCTCCGTGGGCGGAACGGGTGCTCTTGTGGTATGTGAGCCCGGAAAACCTGCCCCTGGTGACGGTGTGGGCCACGGCGGCCATGCTCCCGCTGGTGGTGGTGGTGCGCGGCCTGTCTTCTTTTGTCAATGTCTATTTGCTTTCCAAAATAGGGCTGGGAGTGCTGGAGACATTGCGGCTCAAGGTGTACAGAAAGTATCAGGATTTGTCCCTGGCTTTTCACGACCGGCAGCAGAAGGGGGACCTGCTGAGCCGCCTGATGCAGGATACCCAGTTTCTCCAGGGCGGCCTGGTACAGATTGCCAATGACCTTATTATCCAGCCCCTGACTCTTTTGGCCGCGTTAGGGTTTCTGATTTACAGGGCCTCCGTCAGCGAGCAGTTTCTTATTCTGCTGGCGAATATGCTCCTGGTAGGCGTTTGCGTGATTCCCATCCGGTACATCGGCAGGAAAATGCTTGCCCGCGCCCGGGTAGTGCAGTCCAGCCAGGGGGACCTTTCCTCCACGCTCCAGGAGAATTTTTCTTCCCAGCGGGATATCCGGGCCTTTGAACTGGAACAGCAGCAGATAAGGCTGTTCAGGGACAGGATCCGCCGTTACATCCAGGCATCCATCGGCGCGGTCAGGTGGCAGAGCCTGCTGACCCCTTTGATTGAGTTCGTCAGCGCCATAGCCATGGCCGCCACCCTGCTGGTTGGCAACATGAACGGCATGAACATGGGGGATTTTGCCGCGCTGGCTACGGCCATGTATCTTTGCTATGAGCCGGTCAAGAAGCTGGGGGCCGTCCATAACAAGGCGGAAACCCTTAATGCCGGTCTGGAACGCATCAATCACGTGCTGAATGCTCCTGATGACGTTCCCGAACCGGAAAACCCAAGGAGCCCGGCGGCATGGAAGGGGGAAGTGGAGTTCCGCAACGTTTGCTTCGGTTACCAGCAGGACTCTCCTGTCATGAGGAACATTGATCTCCGCATTCCGTCCGGGCAGGTGGTGGCCCTGGTCGGTCCCAGCGGAGCGGGGAAGACGACTTTCATTAATTTGCTGTGCCGTTTTTATGATGTCCTTTCCGGCAGCGTGAAGGTGGACGGCATCGACGTGAGGGAGATGAGTAAAAAGGAACTTCTTTCCCACATAGCGCTGGTTTCCCAGTATCCCGTTCTGTTCCGCGGCTCCGTGGCGGACAATATACGCATCGGCCGTCCGGACGCTTCCGACGCGGAGGTGGAGGAAGCCGGCCGCATGTCCGCCGTGGACAGTTTTATCAATGAGACGGGGGAAGGGTATTCCCGCATGATCGGGGAAATGGGGGAGGGCCTTTCCGGCGGCCAGCGGCAGCGCGTTTCCCTGGCGAGGGCCTTTTTGAAAAACGCTCCCATTCTGGTGCTGGATGAGGCCACGGCTTCTCTGGATATGAAGAGCGAGGAGCAGATTCAGAAGGAGATTGAGAGACTGGCTTCCGGCCGCACGACGTTCATTATTGCCCACCGTTTCAGCACCATCCGGATGGCGGACCGCATTTTGGTGCTGGAGAAAGGCCGTGTGGTTGCGGACGGCACGCATGAGGAACTGATGGCTTCTTCACCCCTGTACCGGGAACTTTACAATAAGCAGCAGATGGTTGCGGAGGAGGAAGGAGGCGCTCCATGTTAAGCCAGTTTTTTGAATATGCGCGGTATTTGAAGCCCGTGATGAAGCTGTTCATCGCCGCTCTGGCTGCCGGGGCTCTGGCTGCCGCCGCCAGCGGTTTCGGCTTTCCGCTGATGATTGCCAAAGTATTTCCGGTGGTGTTTGACAATACACAGATTCCCCCGGAGCTTCAGGACATGATCGCCCGGCTGGTGGCCCCGGAACACATGCACCTGGCGGTGCTGCTGGCCGTATGTTCCCTGCTGCCTCTGGTCTTCGCCGTCCGTGGCATAGGCACGTTCTTCAACGTGTACTGGATCAGCATCGTCAGCATGAAATTGCAGACGCTGCCCCTTTCCTTCATTGACCGCCAGAAACGGGGGGACCTGATCAGCCGCCTAATTAATGACGCCGCCAACGTGCAGGGGGGGCTGGTGGTAGCGGCCAATGACATCATCAAGCAGCCCCTGACTCTGCTGACCGCCCTTGCCTTCCTGGTGTACAAGGTATTTGTTGATCCGAATACGGCAGTGGTCCTGATGAATCTGGGGCTGATTGCGCTGGCCATATGGCCCATCCGCTTTTTCGGCCGCCGCGTGATGAAGAAGTCCAAACAGGCTCAGGACGAACTGGGCAATATTACGGCCGCAGCCCAGGAAAATTTAGCCTCCCAGCGTGAAATCCGTTCCTACGGAATGCAGGAACAGCAGGTAAATCTTTTCCTGGGGCTGATTCAGCGTTTTTTCAAAATCAATCTCAGAACGGTGAAGTACAGGCACTTCCTGGTTCCCGTGCTGGAAATGGTGACGGCGCTGGGTCTGGGCGTTTTGCTGGTAAGGGGGCATGAAATGGGCATCACCAAGGCTGATTTTACTGCTTTGGCCGCCGCCCTGTTCATGTGTTACGACCCTCTCAAACGGCTGGGTGTGACGCTTACCAATTTGAAGAGCGCTTACGCTTCCCTGGAGCGCATCAATTACCTCCTGAAAGAACCGGATACCATGCCGGAGGCCGCTGACCCCGTTGCTATGGGACGCGCCGCCGGCCGTCTGGACTATGACGGCGTTTCCTTCTCTTATGACGGTGCCCGCAAGGTGCTGGACGGCATAAACGTGCATATCCGCCCCGGGGAAGTAGTGGGGCTGGTAGGGCCCAGCGGAGCCGGAAAAACAACATTTGCCAGCCTTCTCCCCAGGTTTTATGACGTTAGTTCCGGAACCCTGCGCGTGGATGGCGTGGATGTGAGGGACGCTTCCCTGCACGATGTGCGCAAAAATATCGCCTTCGTTTCCCAGCACCCCGTCCTGTTCCACGGCACCATTATGGAAAACATCCGGCTGGGACGGCAGGACGCTGCGGATGATGAGGTGGTGGCTGCGGCGCGCGCCGCAGCTGCGGACGGCTTTATCATGGGCATGCCGGGCGGCTACCAGACCATGCTTGGCGACGGAGGAAGCGGACTGTCCGGAGGCCAGCGGCAGCGTATAGCGATTGCCCGCGCTTTCCTGAAGGATGCTCCCATTCTGATTCTGGATGAAGCCACCGCTTCCCTTGATGCGGAAAGCGAGGCCCTGATCCAGCAGGAACTGGACCGGCTGGTGGAGGGAAGGACGGCGCTTATTGTGGCCCACCGTTTCAGTTCCATCCGCGTGGCGACGCGCATTCTGGTGTTTGAGAGCGGGCGCATCGTCGGGGACGGTTCCCATGCAGAGCTTTATGCCTCATGCCCGTTGTACCGGGAGCTGTATGACCGCCAGTCCCTTTAAATAAAAAGGGGACGGGAAGGAAAGCGTTCTCCGCGCCCGCACCGGGATGAATATGGCGTTTTTTTCTCAGGCCATGATGGAAAGAGCTATTGTCAAACAAGGGGCATGATGTACTATTCCGCCAGCATGAATACACTGGACGAATCCCTGATGAATGCCGTTAAAGAAGGGAAGCTTTTGGAGTCTTCCCGGACCAATATCCGCCTTCTGCTGGATGGAACCAAATCCCCCATAGCACGCGAGGCCGTAGAGGAACTGGTTGCCGCCGGGGAATGGCAGGAGTTGAACGACCGTTTTTACAAAACGCTGGCCTTCGGAACGGGGGGGCTGCGGGGACGCACCATCGGCAGCATCGTAACCCGGGCCGAGCAGGGGAACGGCGGCGTGAACGGCCGCCCGGAATATCCCTGCGTGGGAACCGCCTGCATGAACTACTTCAATGTTGGGCGGGCAATGCGGGGCCTGATTATTTATGTGAAAAAGCATGTGGAGGCTACGGACCCGGGCAGGAAGCCCCGCCTGGTCATCGGACACGACACGCGCCACTTTTCCCGTGACTTTGCCGAATTCTGCGCAAAAATCGGCACGGACCTGGGTTGTGACATTTACTTGTTCGACAGTCCTCGCGCCACTCCTGAAATCTCCTTTGCTATCCGGGAACTCCATGCGGATTCCGGCGTGGTGCTGACCGCCAGCCACAACCCCTCCCATGACAACGGTTTCAAGGCTTATTTCAATGATGGGGCCCAGCTTGTGCCTCCGCATGACAAGGCCGTGATCAAGGAGGTCAATTCCCTGACTTCCGAAGAATATGAACCGTTGCCGGAAGACCGGCGCGGAACCCTTCATGTGCTGGATTCCTCCTTTGACCGTATTTACATGGATCGCTTGAAAACCGTGCTGCTCCGTCCGGAGCTTTTCAACAGGGGAGGGGCTAAGATCGTTTATTCCAACCTCCACGGGACGGGCGGCCATATCATCGTGCCCCTGTTGAAGGAACTGGGCTGCAACGTGCAGACCGTGGCGGCGCAGGATGTGCAGGACGGCCGTTTCCCGACGGTTGCTTCCCCCAACCCGGAAAATCCGCCGGCTCTGGCCCTGGCCATTGAACAGGCGGATGCTTCTGGGGCGGATATCGTCATCGCCACGGACCCGGATGCGGACCGCATGGGGGTGGCTGTGCGCGGGGAAGACGGCAAAATGCACCTGCTGACCGGCAACCAGATCGGCTCCCTGCTGGCGTGGTACCGCTGCATGAGCATGTCCGAGCTTGGCATCATCAATGACTCCAACCGTTCCCGTGCCGTGATGGTGAAAACCTTTGTAACGACGGGGCTTCAGGATGCCATCGGCCATCACTTCGGTTATGAAGTGGTCAACGTGCTCACGGGGTTCAAGTATATTGCCCAGAAACTCGGTAAATATGAACAGGCCATTCCGGCGGAAAAACGGGAAGGCTACCGCAGGATGAGCGAGGAACAAACGCGTGCCCTGCGCCTGGAATACAGCCGTTACTTTGTCTTCGGCGGGGAGGAAAGCTACGGCTACCTGGCCCAGGACTTTGTGCGGGACAAGGACGCCAACTCCGCCGCCATCATTTTTGCGGAATTGGCCGCTTATGCGGAAAGCATCGGCAAGAGCCTTCTGGAACTGCTGCATGAACTCTTTGAGCAGTTCGGTGTGTATTTGGAAATGGGCAAATCACTGGTGATGGAAGGCGCAGACGGCGCGGCCAGAATCGCCGCCCTTGCCGCCTCCTATTCCTCCAATCCTCCCACGGAAGTGGACGGCGTAGCCATCAGCGGCATCCGGGATTTTTCCAGAGGCGACCTGGTGGACGCGGAAGGCGATCCCATTCCGGCGGAAAAAATGATTTTTGTGGATCTGGCGGACGGCCGCAGTTTTGCGGTGCGCCCCTCCGGAACGGAACCCAAGATTAAATACTACCTCTTCGGGCACGGGAAACCGGGCGCCCCTGTGAAGGAAGCATTGACGGAGGTCCAGGCCTCCCTGGATTCCCTGTGGGCGGCTGTGGAAAAGGATGCCCACAGCCGTTCCTAGGGCTAAATATTGCTGATTTCTTTCCCCCGTCTACCATGTAATGTGGACGGGGGAAATTTATTTTCTTGCCAAGGGGGCGGGAATTCCGCAGTTTATAATTCTTATGACATTTGCGGCCCACAGAACTCTCTCCGTGGCTGGTGCCCTTTTGGCCGGCCTTTTTCTCTCTTCCTGTTCCTCCCAGCAACAAGTTGAAGCTCCTGCGCGTCTTCCCGCCTACCACTTTGTGCCCGGCAAGACGGCCGTGCTGCACAACGGGAAAGCCATTCCCCCCAGAAATGCCCCTTCGCAGGTCAAGCGCGCCATTGCAGCAGCCAATTCCCTGGTCAACAAGCCGTACCGGCTGGGCGGGGGGCACAGGAGGCATTATGATACTCATTATGACTGTTCCGGCAGCACTTCCTTTGTGCTGAAGGAAGCCGGTTTGCTCACGTCCACCCGCCATTCCAGGCTTTTCCTGAATTACGGGCAGAAAGGCGCCGGGGACTGGATTTCCATTTATGCCAAAAATGGACACGTCTTCATGGTCATCTGCGGCCTCCGGTTTGACACCACGGGAAGCGGGCGCCGCGGCGAAGGTCCCCGCTGGAGAGTGGACGGCCGCAATACCAGAAACTTCCTGGTGCGCCATCCTACAGGCCTTTGAACCGGGGCTGCGCGGAGGAAAACCGCGTTTTCTGCGTATGTTCGCGCAGGCTTTCTTGAATAATGGAAAGTAATGTGCTATCAGGTGCGAGGACGTTGATAGTTCCTTGATTTTCATGGCTAAGACAAAAATTCACGTAGGGCTTGAGATAGGGACAAGCAAGACTTGCATGGTCGTAGGCGAAGTGAAGCCAGATGCGACCGTGACAATCATCGGCGTGGGTGAGGTTCCTAGCGAGGGCGTGGTTCGAGGAGAGATTGAAGACACTTCCAAGGTCATCCAGTGCATTTACGATGCGTGGAACATGGCCCAGGACCATGCGGACGTGGATATCATGACCGTCTATCTGTCCGTGACGGGAGCCCATATTGTGGGGCAGAACAACCGGGGGACGTTCCGTCTCCCCCCGGACGAAAGCATTATTTCCCAGGAGCATATGGACGAGGTGACGGAAATTGCCCGGGACGTTGCCCTGGGGCCGGAACAATTCGTCCTGCACCGCGTGCCCGGCCTCTTTTCCGTGGACGGGCAGGAGAACCTGACCAATCCCGCCGGATTGACCGGAAGAACCCTGGACATCGACTGCCATATCATCCACGGAATCAAATCCCGCATCACCAACTCCTTCCGTTGCGTGCGGGAAGTCCCTCTGGATATTGCGGATGTGGTTTTTGCCCCCATTGCCACGGCCCAGTTTGTGCTCAACAGGCAGGTCAAGCAGGCGGGCGCTCTGCTTATTGACATGGGAGCGGGCACGACGGACTATGTGCTTTACCTGGACGGCCAGCTTGTGGCCTCCGGATGCGTGCCGCTGGGCGGCGACCACATTTCCAATGACATCACGCTGATGACCGGCATTCCGCTGGCCCAGGCGGAGTTGCTCAAGAAAACGGAAGGGGACGCCAACAGCTTCTCCGGGAAAACCAACGAGATGGTGCGCGTGCGTGGAGAGGGGCATATGAAGGATGCCGCCATCGAACGCAACGTGCTGAATGAAATCATCCGTTCCCGTCTGTTGGAAATCTTCAATCTGGTCAAATCCTCCCTGCCCAAGGATACTTTCAAGGGCAACCGCTGCCACGGCGTGTACCTGTGCGGGGGCGCCAGCCTGATGCGCGGTGTGGGGGAACTGGCCTCCCACGTGTTCGGCGTGGCCATCAGCCGGCCTACGCTGGTCAAAAACGGAGCGCCTTCCTACCTGGACGATCCGCGCTACTGCACGGCCATAGGCCTGATACGGTATGCCCAGATTCTGGATGCCGAGCTGCCGCAACAGCGCAGCTGGCTGGGCCGGATGCTGGGTTTCTTCGGAAAGAAGAACTCCTGATCAACCTTTATCCAAATTAACAACCATGCTGGAAATTTCTCCCCAGGGGCCGTCCGGCCTGCCCGGAAAAATCTGCCTGTGCGGCATAGGGGCCGCAGGCACCAAGGTAATGGAAGAAGTGTTGTTGCTGTCCCCTCAGCCAGCTTCCGTTTGTGCCATGAATCTTGATGCCCGGCTCTTGAACGCTTCAGCCGTTCCGTGCAAGGTCCATCTGGGCGCCAGGCTTACCAGAGGGCTCGGCTCCGGCGGAGACGCCTCCGTAGGAGCCCAGGCGGCCTGTGAAAGCGAGTCTTCCATTCTCCGTGCTCTGGAAGGCAGCGCCCTGGCTGTTCTTGTCGCCGGGCTGGGCGGGGGAACAGGGTCCGGCGTGGCTCCGGAAGCGGCCCGTCTGGCCAAGGAACAGGGGGCTTATGTCGTCAGCGTTGTCATCCGTCCCTTCAGGTTTGAAGGGGAACGGCGCGCTGTCCAGGCGGATGAAGCGCTGTCCCGCCTTGCCCTGTATTCCGACATGGTGCTGCGGTTTGACAATGACGCCATGGAAGGTCTCATAGACCCCGACAGGGGAGTGCTGGAAGCCTTTTCCGTAGTTAACGCCCTTATAGCCCGTGCCGTGCTTATTGTGCCGTCTCTGTTGAATTCTTCCGGAAACCTGCTCCGGGTGGGATTGGACGACCTGCTCAGCGTAGCCGGAACGGGAAAAGGAATTTGCTCCTTTGGCGTGGGTGAAGCGTCTGCGGATGTTTCCGTGGCGGACATATTGGATCAGGTCCGGCATTCCCCTCTCTTTCTGGAAAAACGTTTGGGGGAAGTAGATGATGTCCTGGTTCTGGTGCGCGGCGGAGCTTCCCTGACACTGCAACGCCTGGAAGCCCTGGTGGACGGGGTGGCGGAAATCCTGGGGAAGGGGGTGCGCCTTCACATCGGCGCTTCCGTGGAGCAGCAGACGGAAGACCGCCTGTCCCTGACCGTGCTGGGCGCCGTGCCTGTGGTAGAGACATCTGTTTCCCCGTCTGTTGTGCTTCAGCGGGAAGTGGCGTCGCAGACAGTGCTTGTACCGGAGGAAAAATCTTTCCTCGGAGAGGGGAAAACCATTATTCAGCCTGCACCTCCTGCCCCGGTTGACGAACCGGAACGGCATCCGGGGCCGGATCCTTCCGCCCCTGTTCCCGTCCCCAGGAGGGATGAACGTGAATTGGAAGAGGAACTGGTGCCCGTAAGGCCTGTTCCCGGGATTCCGGATGAAGAGGAGACGCTCCGGGAGTCCGCGTCTGTTGCGCAAATTTCCGAAACGGAGGCGGAGCCGGAATTGGAGTCAGTCCCGATGCCTGACATCAAGGAGCTGGAGGAAGGCTTGCCTCCGGAGGAAGGAGAGGAAGAGCGTGCGGGCCACGGCCTTTTTGCCCGTGTGCGTCCCCTCATTCTGGATGGGGAAGACCTGGATCTGCCTCCCGCACTGCGGAAAAGGAAATCGGATCCGAGCTGATGATGTCCCCCCGCACGTCCAGGGTGTGGTTTTGGGCGCTGACCGCAGCCGCCTTATTGTATACGGCGCTGCTCAGCTGGTGGAGTCCTCTCACTTCCGATACGTACCATCATGCCCTGACGGGCATGGAGCACTGCTTCTCTTTCAGCCTGGTCTGGGAGCGTTGCGTAGCCTCCTACATGACCTGGAATCCCAGAATCGGGGAATACCTGGCCTTTGCCGTAGCGACGGCGGGAAAATGGCTCTTCATGCTGCTCAACCCCTTTGTACAGGTCGGTCTTGCGCTGATGATGTTTTATCTGGCTTCCGGGCGCAGGGTGGATCCCCGTTCCTGGCCGGACGTGCGTCTGTTCGGATTGGGGCTTCTCCTGCTGTTCACGTGCACGGCCCGGCCCGGCGTCACGATTTACTGGCTCTCCGGCGCCACCAACTATTCCTGGGGCGCCTCCGTCTGGCTGGGCTTTCTGTGTCTGTACCGCGGTTTGCTGGACGACGCGGAATCCGGGAGAAAGGGAGATTCCGGAAGAAACAGTGGCTGGGGAAAGTTTGCCGCTGCGGCTGTTCTGGGATTTCCGGCAGGCATGACCAATGAAAACAATATTCCGGGAACCTGGCTTTTGCTGGGAGCCTTGTTTGTTTTTGTCCGCCTGGTGCGGAAGGAAAAACTTCCCCTGTGGTTTTATGCGGGCCTTGTGTTCCAGGTGGCAGGTTCCCTGTGCATGCTGCTTGCGCCCGGCATTTCCGCGCGGATGCATTCCGCCACTCCCGGCTGCGCGGAACCCCTTTCCGGTTTTTGGAGCAGATGGGAAGCTCTCCCTTCGCTCCTGTTCCGGATGCATGAATACCTGGCTCATCCGGTGTTGCTGGGCGTGGCGGCTGCCTGGGTTCTCTGGAAAAGTTTTCACAAGGACCGGAACTATTTCCGGGCATGGAAAATTTCCCTTGGAATAGCGGCGGCATATATTCTGGCGTCTTATGCCATGGCTCTTTCTTTCGCCGCCGCCGTCATTCCGGCGGACCATGCCATGTTCTCCGCCACCCTGCTGTTCGGCGTCGGCGTGCTGGTTCTTCTTCGTATGTGGTACGGCATCCCCAGTGCCATGCCCCGTCCGAAGATAACTGTGGCCGTTTTTCTGGTGTTGTCCGGAATATGCGTTTTTTCAACCCTTCATGATCATCTGCTTCTGTTCCGGCAGCATGAAAAGCGCGTCCGCCTGGTTCTGGAGCAGAAAAAGGCCGGTATTCAGGAAATCGTTGTTCCTCCCCTCTCTCCTCCCTCCCCCTGGTGTTCTTTCATTTTCTGGGTAGACCTGTCGCAAAACCCGGAAGACTACGTCAACAGAGGCGCGGCGATGTATTATGGCGTGAAGAGCATCAGAATCTTTTAGCAGGAAAAAGCTGCGGAATGTTAGAATTTTTTGCTATGGAATAATGGGAAATGGCAATAAGGTATCATCTGCGTCTGATGGCGGTTGTTGTTAAAAATATAAGAATCCTTTTAATAGGTTGCGCGGTTTCCCTGTGCGGTTTTTCCTTTGCGGACGTGGAGGAAGAGGATTCCGGCGCGTTGAGGATTGAAACGGAAACAGAGGCATATTCCGCTGATATATATTTGGGAAATACTGCTGAAGGAAAGCCTGCCCAGCTCCGGCTTCCGTTGCCCGACAGCATCTCCGCATTCAAAACGTCTCCTCAGGAAAAGAAGGAGTTTCTTTCCCTGTTGCATGAAAAAGAGCTGCCGGATTGTTACCGGGAAGCGCGGAAGAAACTTGGCGCCTTTAGTTCCAAGGGAGCTGGAGATGTGAACGCAGAAGACGTCAGGGTGTTGTCCTAGATTTTTTATGTTGTAGTTTCGGCGGATGCATTTTCATGGGATTACGATGAAAATACCCCCAAAGACGGCCTCTATGGAAACATGGATTATGAATTGAAGACCGGAGTTGTGAGGTGGATGAGCAGTTTATCCTGGGATATATCCGGAATCGTTTCCCGATGCGGCGTAAAGAGAAAGGAGCTGTGCAGAATCTGGGCAGAATATGGAGCGGCCGTATTGAAAACATTCAGGACTCAGTATGATCCGGAATTAAAGCAGAAACAGGCCAGGATGAAGGAGGAATACGATAAAATGAGTGCCGAAAGAACCTTGAGACTGGTTCAGGAACGAAAACTGAGTTTATTTCGCGGGGCTGATCCCCGATCAATTTATTACAACAATAAGCTGCTGTCTAATGAAGACAGAAATAACAATTGTAAGTATCATTTGGAAAAGAGATTGGAACCTGCGTTTGTGGGGATGCTGGTCCGTTTTTATCCGGGGCAGGCTGGTGAAGTGGTTAAGTATCTTAAGAAGGCCGGGTACGCTGACCAGGAAATCGGAGACCTGATTGACCGTACTGTAGGCCGAGATGGAAGAACGGAGTTTTTATATAAGGGCGACCGGGGGCGCCAGCACGATAGAAAGATAAAGTCCCGTGGCTCCGGGCATATGAAATAACATGGAGGATTGGGAACTTCCCGGAAAATTCCATTGTTCCGCCAGGGACGCCAGGGGTGTATAGCGGACGGGAGCAGGCAGATTCCGGGATGCTGCGTTATGGAAGAAACGGGGGCCGCAGTATGTTCTAATCCATCGGAATTGCGTAGGAGTTCAATTTGTTGAACTCTCCGCTTTGGGGGCCTTCGTCAGTAGTGCCGTTATTGGGGGCGGCGTAGGTATCCAGGGTCATGGAATCCGGGTAAATGGTCAGGATATAGTAGGCCGTAATGCCGGAGCGGTATTGCAGGGTTTTTACCCGGGATTTTGCAGGCAGCAGAAAAGGGATGGGAAGAACCTTGTTCCCCGCAGGGGCGCAGATCAGGGAGGTAAGGGTGTTTTGTCCGTCCGGGGAGGTAATCATATACAGGTCATGGGCGTGCAGGTGTCCGGTGACGACGAAGCGCACTCCGGCGTCCCGGAGGTTGCGGTAAAAGATGTTTTGCTGTTCCGCCGCGCTGTCGTTGTAACGGCCCCACAGGCATTCCCGGAATTGCATGGGCGTCTGCAGGGTGCGGTGGGTGAAGACCAGGCAGTGCCTCGGAACGGTGTTGGCCTTGCTTCTGTTGCGTTTGACCCACGCACTGAAGTCCACGAGCTGGTCAGGGGTGAGGTCAATATCCATGAAATACAGGGAAGCGTTTTTATGGCGGATTCCGTAGTTCAACTTTCTGGTAGCCAGCCCTTTGGCGCCCTGCTTCCGCGTAGGCAGGAAGAGTTCCCGGAATTGTTCCGCCCGGAAAGGAAGGGATTCATGATTGCCGCGCACGGCATAAAAGGGGATGCCTTTTTCTCTCAGAATTTTGTTGAGTTCCTTGCGTTTGGCGAGTCCCTTGACGGGGGCGCTTCCTTCAATATCCGCCATGTCCCCTACCTGGACGACCATGTCCACGTTGTGTTTCAGGATTTCCCCATAGAGGGTTTTGATGAAGTTGACTGCTACTCCCTCGCTTCCTTCCATACGCTTGGGGGAGTCGTGCGTATCGCCGATGATCGCTATTTTCCATGGGGCTGTATCTTCCGCCAGTACCGGCTGAAGCAGGAACATGAGAAATAACGCAAGATATTTCATGGCACTGAGTTTTTACAACCTGCCTGCTCTTCCCGCCAGAAAATTATGACTGAGGCGGAAAGACGCCGCCCGGGGCTTTTTCTTTTTCCCGGAGGCAGGCGTTGACGTGCTGTCCTGGGGAATTCTGTTCCCCGCTGGAAACGGAAAAGCCGGACATTGGAAATTCAATGTCCGGCTTTGATGATGCCGACAGCGCTTGCTGAAATTTATTGCTGGTTGACCTTCAGGGTTTTGGCCTGTTCTTCCGTGAGTTCCACGCAGTGCCAGGGTAGGCCGCGCCTGTTGAGCTCGTCCATGAAGGGATCCGGATCATTTTGTTCCATATTGAAGACTCCTGCGCCAGTCCATTTGCCCGTAAGGATCATTTCCGCGCCAATCATGGCCGGAACCCCTGTGGTATAGGAAATGGCCTGGGAACCTACTTCTTTAAAGCATTGTTCATGGTCGCAAATGTTGTAAATGTACACAGCCTTGAATTGGCCGTCCTTGATTCCGGTGATGACGTTGCCGATGCAGGTTTTTCCCCTGGTCGTCTTGCCCAGGTCCCCGGGGTCCGGCAGAACGGCCTTGAGGAATTGCAGCGGGATGATTTCAACTCCGTTGTACATGACCGGGTCAATGCGGGTCATACCCACGTTCTGAAGCACTTCCAGGTGCTTGAGGTAGTTCGGTGAGAAGGACATCCAGAATTGAGCCCGGCGGATGGTGGGGATGTGCTTGACCAGGCTTTCCATTTCTTCATGGTACATGCGGTAGATTTCATAGGTGCCCACTTCCTGCGGGCAGGTGAAACTTTGGTGCATGCTCATGGGAGCGGTTTCCCGGAAGGCTCCGTCTTCCCAGTGGCGGCAGGGCGCCGTTACTTCCCGGATGTTGATTTCCGGGTTGAAATTGGTGGCGAAGGCCTTGCCATGATTGCCGCCATTGACGTCAATGATGTCCAGCGTATGGATTTCGTCAAAGTGATGCTTGAGAGCCCATGCCGTGAATACATTGGTGACGCCTGGGTCAAAGCCGGAACCCAGCAGGGCAAAAATCCCGGCTTTGCGGAATTGCTCCTGGTACGCCCATTGCCAGGAGTATTCGAATTTGGCTACGTCACGGGGTTCATAGTTGGCGGTATCCAGGTAGTTGACTCCGGTTTCCAGGCAGGCTTCCATCAGGGTGAGATCCTGGTAGGGCAGGGCTACGTTGATCAGCAGCTGCGGCTTGATTTCCCGGATGAGGGCTACGGTGGCGGGCACGTCGTCCGCATCTACGGAATGGGTAGTGATGCTGACGCCCGTTCTGGAGCGTACGTCCTCCGCAACAGCATCGCATTTGCTCTTCGTGCGGGAGGCCAGATGAATGTTTTGAAAAATATCCGGCAGCTGGGCGCATTTGTTGGCTACCACATGCCCAACGCCGCCTGCTCCAATGATTAAAACCGTGTTCATGATAGGTTCTGTACATAAGTGAAAACAGGCTGAAAGGCAACTCCCGATTTGCTTCAATAATGACACCGTCTTCCCATGGGGCATCAGTTTTTCCGGCATCGGCCGTATGCGGACTTCCCTGCGGAAGACGCACCCTTTTAGAGATTTTCTAAAAATGATTGAACAGGGGATTGACGCGGGCTGTCCGATTCTACAATATTGAATTGTAGATATGATTAAACAAATTCTGCCAATTGTTGTTGCCGCCTGCGTCGCTCCCTGCTTTGCCGCGGAAGGGTGGATTACCGATATGGATGCCGCCAAAAAACAGGCCGCCGAACAGAAAAAGGATTTAATGATTGAGTTCACCGGTTCCGACTGGTGCCCTCCTTGCATGCAGCTCCGCGCCAACGTATTCAGCAAGCCTGACTTCCAGAAGGAAGCGCAGAAAAATTTCGTGCTGGTGGAGCTGGATTATCCGCGCGGCAAGGAACAGTCCAAGGAAATGAAAGCCGCCAATGAAAAGCTTGCCCAGCAATACGGCGTGCGGGGATTCCCGACCGTTGTGTTTGCGGACGCTTCCGGCAAGCCTTTTGGGGGATTTGTTGGAGGGCGCTCCGGGGATGATGTCATGAAAGCCATGCAGGATGCCCTGAAGAACAAGGAAGCTCTTAATGCCGCGGAAGCGAATGTCGCCAAGGCTGCTACGGATGAAGCGAAAGTTGCCGCTCTGATGGAAGTGCTCAAGCTGGCTCCTCAGGAATATGTGGACAATTTTTATGGTGACGTGAAAGCGGAAATCAAGAAGCTGGACAAGGATGACAAGTCCGGCCTGAAAGCTGCAGACGCCCTCTCCGACCAGCTTAAAAAGGAACGGAAAGATGTTCAAAATTATCTTGCCGGCAAGCTGACGGACAAGACTACGCCTGCGGAAGCCCTTCAGGTGGTTAAGGCATATCCCGACCGCGACAAGCTTCTGCCGGAAACACAGCAGGAGTTGCTGATGATGGAGTTCGGGACCTACCTGAATTCCACCGGTGACGTGGACGGCGCCGTTCTGATTCTGGATAAGGTGGCCGAGTTGAAGCCGGGAACGGAAGCCGGAATGCAGGCCCCCCGCATCAAGGCCGGCATTCTTGCCAACAAGGATAAGATCAAGGCCCAGATTGACGCTGCCAAAAAGGCGCAGGGCAAATAATTAAAACAGCTTTTCTTTTCCCTTGATTTGGGAAAACAGCCCCGCAACGGTTTTCTGCCGTTGCGGGGTTTTGCTTTCCCCCTGTTTCTCCGGTTACTTAAAAGGGATGATGGAAAGGAGGCACTGTGGCTTATAAGGGGCGCTGTTCTCCTGCGGCGCGTGTTTTCGGCGCTTCTGCTGCGGGAGTGGCGAAAGGCAGGATTTGATGCCGGTTCCGTCAGGCCGGGTATATGGGATAGGCAAGAGTACCGTGTGGCGGCAACACTATTCTCCGGTAATAAAAATCCGGTCTAGGAGAGAGTGCGGGAAAGGCATGCTGTTTTCTTGGAAGAGCGGGTTATTGAAGTTTGATGACGGTATCCAGCCTGTCCCAGGTGACACCCTCGGGCAAAGTGATTTTGTACTGGTCTCCTTCCTTTTCAAGCCTGACGAATTTTCCGTTTCCGGTACCGTTCACAATGAGGGTCGCTCTCGTGAATTTTTCCCCGATATCTTTGATGAACAGGGGGGTATTTCCCTTCAGCTCTTTTCCCTGTCGGGCAATCCGCGGGCTGACGTGCAGGTAAACGGTTTTTTTGCCGTTGTGATCCGCTCTGTAGCAACTGCCGCCCCATGGCTGGTCCCTGTAGGGGCCTCCGCGAGTGTTGTAAATGGCCTCCTTGTAGAAAGCAATCCATTTTCCCATGGACAGAAAAGTTTCAGCCTGTTTCGGATCAAATGTTCCCAGTGGAGTGGGACCGATGTTGTAAAGCAGGTTGCCGTCCTTGACAATGTTATTGATCAGGAATCTGATGGAGGTTTCGACGGGTTTGGTTGTTGCGTTGGATGTGTAGGACCAGTTGCCCGTCCAGCGGGTGCCGGGGATATCCGCCACGGTCATGCAGCTTTCCCAAGGCGTTTGAGTGTTGAAGGGGCCTAGCTTGCATTCCGGCGTCAGGAAATCCCCTTTCAAATCATCGGGCAGCGGTTCCTTATTGCCTCCGCGGGTGCTGTTCATGCGGTTGTTGATCAGAATGTCCGGCTGGTACTGCTTGATGCGGCGTATCATGGTGCGGGGATCCCACTGGTTGAGGGAGCTATTGCCCAGGCTGTCGAACCAGAGCACATCCACCTGGCCGTAGCGGGTGAGCAGTTCGCTGACTTGGCCGAAGTAGTATTCCAGATAACGGTAGTGCTGGTCGGTCAGGTAGTAGGGGTTGTACCAGTCTCTTCCAGAATAATAAAATCCCAGTCTGAGCCCGGCCGCATGAACTGCCGCCGCGAATTGTTCCACGATGTCTTTGCCGTAGGGGGTGGCAGCAATGGTGAAGGTGTCGTAGTTGGAGGGGAAGTTAGAGAAGCCGTCGTGATGCTTGGTGGTCAGCACGGCGTATTTCATACCGCTTTTTTTGGCGACGGACATCCATTTTCTGGGGTCATATTGCTTGGGGTTGAAGCGGCGGTGGGCGGAGTCGTACTCAAAGTCTACGGTATTCTTATGACCGCTCGCGCTGTCTTTGGGACGCGCCGCATTGCGTTCCCAGCTTATTTCCCGTTCCAGCAGGGAAGAAGGGTTCCAGTGAACAAACAAGCCGAATTTGGCATCCCGAAACCATTTTAACTGTTTATTATCGGCTTTGAAATCGAAGAGCCCGTTGACGGCTTCATTAATCAGGTCACGGTCTTCTACTGGAGAGAAGATGTCTTTTTCAGGAGAGAGAATCACCAGTCCTTCCGCCATGGGTTGCATGCGAAAGTTCGGTACGGGAGATTTTTCCTTGTCTCCCTGCCAGAGGTTGAGTTGCAGAACCCTGGCCACATTGCTTATTTCATAAGCTTTCTGTCCGGCTGCTTCCTCCATGATTTCATCAGGCAGTTCCCTGTTGAAAATGGCCTGTACAAAGGGTTGGCTGATATAGATTTTTCCGTTTTCCCGGAAAGGTCTGATATCTTTGGGCAGAGGGATTCGTTTATTTCTGGCCATCGCGCAGGGTGCGCCATGCAGCTTGTCCGTATCTACGGTAAAGTACACGGCGTTTCGAAGTTTTTCAGATAGTTCCTTTTGAAGTTCGTTCACATTTTCCTGGTAGCTCCTGCCGGGATGGAAACGGTTATTGATGCTTTCCACCTGTTTTTCCGTGATGACCGGGCCGATCCACTGGCTGGCAGCTTCGTCTTTGGTTCCGCAGCCTACAATAATCCGGAAATATTTTCCTGCATCCTTGTCCGTCAGGGTGTAGGATTTCGCATCACGGCCCTGCTGAACCACTACGGTTTTTCCGTTTCGGACATCTGCTTTTTCCCACCGGATCACAGGATTGGCGGATTCTCCGTCAGGTGTGCTGTAACGGCTTTCCAGCGTAGTTCCGACCACTTCTTCACCGTTAATATAAGGTCTGAGCCACGGGACGGTGATGGCATTCCCTACCTGAATGGAGATTATCCCCGCGAGTACGGTCAAGATACAGGATGTCCGGTGTTTGAATTTAAACATGGGAAAAATTTAGAGGAGGAATAACCGGGAGAACAGGATAAACCCCCTCCGTTTTGTAAAAGACCAGTAAGGAAGAGGGGTGTTTTTCTTTCTATGAAATTTTATATGTATCATGAGCGTACGAAGGAAAATATATTGTTAAGCCGCAGAACTGGGAGCCGGGTGGGATAAAGGTTCTGGGAGGAGCCTTCCGCTTCTGGGCGGGCGCTCAGGTCGTTGTGGTTCTGCCGCCGTATTTCTTGACGTGAAGCCTTGCGTACGGGAAGGAAACCTGACAAAATCCCGCCATGCGCCTGTTCATGATGTTCTGTGTGATGCTTTTGCTCGCCGGATGCGATACGCGTACGAGCGTGGAACGGGCGCAGGAGGCAGGCGTGCTTATCGTGGGCAATAATGCGGAGCCCCAGAGTTTTGACCCCCACATCGCCACTTCCGTTTCCGATTTCAAGATGATCAATGCCGTCATGGAGGGGCTGCTGCGCGGGGATTCCAGGGATGACGCCGTTTTTCATCCCGCTGTGGCGGAGTCGTGGACGCACAGTCCGGAGGCGGACAAGTGGCGTTTTTCCCTGCGGAAGGGCGCCGTGTGGAGCGACGGCGTTCCTGTGACGGCCCATGATTTCGTGTATGCCTATCACCGCCTGCTTCATCCGGGGTTTGGAGGGAGGTACGCGGACATGCTTTATCCGCTGAAGAATGCGGAAGCCTATAACCGGAACAGGCGCAGCCTGCTGCTGTGCGGTCCCGGTTCCCGGCTGGCTGGGGAAGAGGGGCTGGAAGAGAGGGTTTTGGCCCGGGTGGATTGGGAGAGGCTGGATGGTATGGGAGCCGGTGAGCTGGAGGCTCTGCGGGATGATCCTTCCCTGATGGAGTGGCCGGACGGGATGCCGAAGGAAGGAGCGCGGAAGATTGCGGCCCGGATGTTGGAGGATGTCCGGGCCGGAAAGCCGGATTTATGGGAGGAAGCCCGCGTGGGCGTGCGCGCCGCGGATGATTATACCCTGGAGATGGAGCTGCGTTCTCCGATGCCCCAGCTTCCCCTGCTGTTGCTTCACTGCACCTGGTTTCCGGTTCCCCGCCATGCCGTGGAAGCCCACGGCGGCATGCTGGACAGGACGGGGAAATGGACGCGGCCCGGAGCGGCCGTAGGGAACGGACCTTTTCTCATGGCGGAGCACCGTTTCAATGATTATGTGGAGGTGCGCCGCAATCCCCGGTACCGGAAGGCTTCCGCCGTCCGGCTGAATGGAGTCCGTTTTCTTCCCACCGTGAACGGCTTTACGGAAACCCGCATGTTTTTCAACGGCAAGCTTCATGTCACCAACAACGTGCCTCCGGAGATGACGGCTTACGCCCGGGAGCGCGGCGGCGATGATTTTTGCCAGGATGATTATTACGTGACTATTTTTTACCGTCTGAATACGTCGCGTGCGCCGCTGAATGACGCCCGGGTCAGGCGGGCCCTTTCCCTGGCGGTAGACCGGGAGGCCCTGGTGCGGGACGTGGTGTGCGGCGGCGGCCAGCCGTGCTTCGGCTTTACGCCGGACGGCGCCGGATACAAGACGCCGCATGGGGTGGAGTTCAATCCGGAGAAAGCGCGTTCCCTGCTGGCCCAGGCCGGTTTTCCCGGCGGGAAGGGTTTTCCCCGGCTGGAGCTGATGACTACATCCCGCGAAGTTCAGAAGACGATGGCGGAAGCCATCCAGGGCATGTGGAAAAAGCATCTGGGGATTCATGTGGATATCCGTTCCTGTGAGTGGACGGCCTACAAGTTCGCACAGAATTCCATGCAGTATGATTTTAGTTCCTCCTCATGGTCCGGGGATTATCTGGACCCTTCCAGTTTTCTGGATTTGTGGGGTTCCGCCTCCGGGAACAATAATACGGGCTGGTTTCATCCGGAGTATGAACGCCTGCTGGCGGAGAGCCGCGCCACGGGAGACCAGGAGAAGCGCATGGCTCTGCTGGCCCGTGCGGAAGCGCTGATGCTTTCCGAATCCCCGGTGATTCCCCTGTATTGGGCCAAACGGTCCTATTTGAAGAGGCCGGAGGTGCGGGGATGGCACCCCCTGCTGCTGGATAACCATTTGTTTGAGGATATCAGCCTGGACGACGCCCGGGAACATGGGAAGGAGGCCGCGCCTTGACCAGGATGATTCTGAAACGCCTGGGGCAGGGGCTTCTGGTCCTGCTGGTGCTGGAAACTGTGACGTTTTTCCTGATACGCCTGTTGCCGGGGCACCCCTTCATGGGGGAAAAGAAACTTCCGGAGCATGTCCTCCAGCAGCTCCAGGCCAGTTACGGGCTGGATCAGGCTCCCCTGGTCCAGTACGGGCGTTACTGGTGGAACATGCTGGTTCATGGCGACCTGGGGCCGTCTTTGGTGAAGGAAGGCGTCAGCGTGGCGGATATGATCGGCCAGTCATTCCCTGTTTCCCTCCAGCTTGGAGTCATAGGCATGGCTATTTCCATTCTGGCGGGGATTCCCGCCGGAATTGTGGCGGCACTATACAAGAACCGGTGGATGGACTGGTGGGTGATGCTCGTTTCCATGGCCGGCATTTGCATTCCCGCTTTCGTCGTGGCTCCGCTGCTTGGCGTGGCGCTGGGCATGCATGTGCCCGGCTTGAGCGTGGCCGGATGGGATTCTCCCTGTTGTGTGGTGCTTCCGGCGCTGACGCTGGGGCTGGTGAATGCCGCATATCTGGCGCGCCTGACGCGCGGCGGCATGCTTGAAGTGCTGGGGCAGGATTTCATCCGGACGGCTCGAGCCAAGGGGGCGGGGCCTTTCCGTACGGTTTGGAAGCACGCTTTGCGAGGCGGCCTGATTCCGGCCCTTTCCTATCTGGGGCCTGCTTTTGCCGCTATGATTACCGGTTCTTTTGTGGTGGAGACCTGTTTCCAGGTTCCCGGCATGGGGCAGCATTTCGTGAACGCAACCACGGACCGGGATTATTTCCTCATCCAGGGGCTTGTCCTGTTTTACGGCATTCTGATCGTCGCGGCCAACCTGGGTGTGGATCTGGTGCAAATGGCCGTCAACCCGAGATTGAGAAAGGAATCATGAGAAAAAGAGGATGGAACAGGACGGAGGAACAGGGTTCCTCCCTGTGGAAGGACGCTTTTCTGCGTCTTTCCCGCAACCGGGCGGCCATGTTTTCCCTGCTGGCGCTGGCGCTGATTGCGTCGGCCTGTTTTCTGGGTCCCCTGCTGCCGTGGCTGCCTCATCCTAATGTGCAGGATTTGTCCCGGATTGCGGAAAGCCCTTCCTGGGACCATTGGTTCGGCACGGACCAGCTTGGGAGGGACCTGCTGGCGCGTGTCCTGTACGGCGGCCGCATTTCCCTGCTGGTGGGAGTGGTCGCTACGGGCGTTTCCCTGGTGATTGGCGTGGCGTACGGACTGGTTTCCGGTTATGCCGGAGGCAGGCTGGATGCCCTGATGATGCGCCTGGTGGATGTGCTTTTTGCCCTGCCGTTCATTGTGCTGGTGATTATTTTTTCCTTGTCCGTGGAGGAGCCGGCCCGGAGGCTGACGCAGTGGGTTTCCGGCATGACGGGCTGGTCTGTGGAAATGGTGAGCCCCATGACCGGGCTGATTCCCCTGTTCATCGCCATCGGCGCTTTGGGCTGGCTGACGCTGGCGCGTATTGTCCGGACGCAGACGATGGAGCTGAAAGGGCAGGAGTTTGTGGAAGCTGCCCGTTCCCTGGGCATCGGCCACATGAAGATTCTGTTCCGCCATATTGCTCCGAATTTGTTCGGGGCCGTCATCGTGTATACGACGCTGGCCGTTCCCGGCATCATGCTGCTGGAAGCCGTCCTGTCCTTTCTGGGGCTGGGCGTGAAGGCTCCCAATTCCTCATGGGGAACGCTGATCAAGGAAGGGGCGGACCGCATGGAGGTAAGTCCGGAATTGCTTTTGTTCCCGGCGCTCCTGTTTTCGGCTACCCTGCTGGCGCTGAATTTCCTGGGAGACGGTCTGCGGGACGCCCTGGATCCCAAGTCCTCCAAGGACTGATGTTTTTAAGTAAAAATCATGAAGATTGCGTTAACGATTTCCATGCTGGTGGTCTCCAACATTTTTATGACGTGGGCGTGGTACGGCCATCTGAAGAAGGGTTCCGGGGCGGATGGCAAGCCCCTGCTGATGATTATCCTGATGAGCTGGGGATTGGCGTTTTTTGAATATTGCTTCATGATTCCCGCCAACCGCCTGGGCAGTGCGGGCGGGCTTAACGTGGCCCAGCTCAAGATTATTCAGGAGGTGATTACCCTGTGCGTGTTTATTCCTTTCGCCCTGTTCTACATCGGAGAAAAATGGAAGTGGGATTACCTGTGGGCGTTTTTATGTGTATTGGGAGCCGTTTTCTTCGTCAACAGGGAGCGTTTGTTCGGGTGACAGACTTTTTCCGTTCGCATGCCTCCCGCCGGACTGTCTTACCCTGAAGAAAGATGAAGATGAACATAATTACTGTTTTTGCCGCTGCAGCCTCAATCGTTCTGGCCGCAGGCTGCCATCATCGCCACCACGATCGTGATGATTACCGTTCCGGGCCGCCGCGCCATGATAATTATCATCATGACCGTGACGGCTGGAATCAAAGGCGGACAAAGCCGGTCCCCAAGCCGCGCCCGCATTACATAACCGCCAATCATGCTTCCTATCCCCGCCTGTACCAGCTTCTGTAGATTCGCGGGGACGTTTCTCTGCATCCGGAAGGGAGCAGGGCAGGTCCGTGACATGGAACGGGAGGAAGGGCCATGCGGGAAAATGCCAGCACCGGCGTGCCGTTTATTCCGCCTTTCGGGATGGATTCCGTGCCTGTTCCCTCACGTCGGGACCGGTGGCGGGGGCCTCTTGGCCGCGTTCGATGAGCCGCGCACAGGATATAGGCTTGAAAAGGCGCGGTGCCCCCGGCACTCTATGCGCCAGATCAATGACTATAGATGAGCAATTAGACATATTGATGGGCGGTACCGCCGTCGTGATCAGCCGCGAAGAGCTGAAGGAGCGCCTCAAGCTGGGCCGCCCCCTGCGCGTGAAGCTGGGCGTGGACCCTACTGCGCCGGACATCCACCTGGGCCATACCGTGGCTATTGAGAAATTGCGCCAGTTCCAGGAACTTGGCCACCAGGCTGTTTTGCTCATCGGGGATTTCACCGCCACGATCGGCGACCCTTCCGGCCGTTCCGTGACCCGCCCCCCCCTTTCCCGTGAACAGGTGCTGGAGAATGCGGAGACATATACCAAGCAGGCGTTCAAGATTCTGGACCGTGACAAGACGGAGATCGTGTATAATGGGGACTGGTTCCGCAAGATGACGTATGAGGAGGTGCTGAAGCTTAATTCCCGCGTGACCATGCAGCAGATGCTGGCCCGGGAGGATTTCAAGGCTCGTGTGGAGGGCGGTAAGGAGGTGCGCCTGCATGAGATGCAGTATCCGATTATGCAGGGTTGGGATTCCGTGGAAATCCGTGCGGACGTGGAACTGGGCGGGACGGACCAGCTTTTCAACATCTTGGTGGGCCGCGACCTTCAGAAGGAGGAAGGCATGCTGCCGCAGATCGCCATGACGATGCCTCTTCTGGAAGGTCTGGACGGCGTGCGGAAGATGTCCAAGTCCTACGGGAATTACGTGGGCGTGGATGAGGCTCCGGAGATGATGTTCGGCAAGATGATGAGCGCCAGCGACGAACTGATGGACCGCTATTACCTGGTGCTGCTGGGTGAGAAGCGGGACATGGGATTGCATCCGATGGAAGCCAAAAAGCTCCTGGCCTGGAAAATCACGGCACGCTATCATGATTCCGCCGCTGCGGATACCGCGCGTTCTGACTGGGAAACCCGTTTTTCCAAGAGGGATTTGGCTGCCGCGGATTTGCCGGAAGTGGAGATTGCCTCCCTGCCTGCCGACATGAATGCCCTGGCCCTGGTTTCCTTCCTGTTTGAGAATGTTTTCCAGGTGAAAAAATCCAATGGCGTTCTCCGCAAGGAGCATTTCACGCCCGGCGCTATCCAGTTGAATGATGTGAAAATGACAGACCCCTCCGCCGTTTTGGAACTGGCTCCGGGCAGCGTCCTGCGCCTGAGCAAGAAGCATGCTGTGCGTTTCAAATAGAACGCCGGAGGCGGTATTTACCTTTTTTCCTTCTCCATGCCGGGATTCCTTGCCAAATTGGATCGCTTCACCATCGGCCTCATCGTCAGTGTGGGCGCGGGAATTCTGGTTCCCTGTTCCGGAGTATGGGATACGGTGTTCAGCCGCCTGAGCGATGCAGCCATCGTTCTGCTTTTTTTCCTGTACGGGGCCAAGCTTTCCCGCCGTTCCGTATGGGAAGGGTTGATGCACTGGCGCCTTCAGGGGCTGGTGGCTGCGAGCACCTTTGTTATTTTCCCCCTGCTGGGTATGTTCAGCATGCCCTTGTGGAATAGTGTGCTGGGGCCGGATTTGTGCATGGGAATGCTGTATGTGTGCATGCTGCCTTCCACCGTGCAGTCCAGCATAGCGTTCACTTCCATGGCGGGCGGCAATGTGGCCGCGGCCATTTGCTCCGCTTCCGTTTCCAGCCTGCTGGGGGTGTTCCTCACCCCCTTGCTGGTGGGGCTGGTGTGGTCCCGCGGAGGGGAAGGGGGCGTGGATTTTTCCACTTTCCTGAACATCTGCTATATTATTCTGGTGCCTTTTGTGGCCGGCCAGTTCGCCCAGCGCTGGATTGGCAAATGGGTAGTCACGCACCGGAACCTCACTTCCTGGACAGACCACAGCACCATCTGGCTGGTTATTTACACGGCATTCAGCCATGCGATGATTAACGGCGTATGGAAAAATCTGCCCTGGCTTTCCCTGGTGGAGGTGCTGGCTTTTTGCGGCCTCTTGCTGGCCGCAGCCTTGTGGCTGACGGCTTTCCTTTCACGCAGGCTCCGTTTTTCCCGCGAGGACCGCATTGCGATTATTTTCTGCGGCTCCAAAAAGAGCCTGGCTACCGGCATTCCGATGATGAACGTGATTTTTGCCGGAGCCCCCATCGGGCTGCTGGTGATTCCCATCATGGTGTTCCACCAGATCCAGTTGATGGTTTGTTCCTTCCTGGCCCGGAAGTGGGCGAAGGACGTGGGAAAGGGAGAACAACTTTAAGATGGCCTCTGTTTGCCTGCCCTCTCAATGTCCGGTCAGGCGCAGGACTCCGTCGTATTGCATGTCCCGGCCCGGAACAATGATGTGGCTGCCGCGGGAGGGAACTTTTGCAGTAACGGGTTTGTTGCGGAACTGGGCCAAAAACCGCTGGAAGGATTCCATGTCTTCCGGAATGATTTTTACTTCCGTGTAGGCGGGGTTGGAAGGCGCATTCGTGATCTCCACCCGGAAGGAACCCGCGATATTGCCGTCCGGCGCATAGAATTCCAATGATTCTTCCGGAGGGGCGGGATGCATGAAGAACAGGAAGAACATGATGCCCAAGGCCGCCAGGGTGACGACAGTCAGCGGAATGTTTTTTCTGAGGGGACTGATATGCATGCCTTCTTTTCCTTTCTTCCATAAGATTATGGGTTTTGCCGGAGCGTGTCAACCCCTCCGGGGGACAGGCGATGATGCATTCCTTCCCCATATTCTTTTCAAGGAACCTGTTCCGGAAGAACGGGAGACGGAAAAAGGGTTGCGTCCGCGGGTCAATGTGGTAGCTTGTGCGGGCAAAGGGAACCCTATGACCTTACCTGTAAAGATTCTGTCCGTATTGGCAGGGCTGAGCCTGGCGGGAAGCGCCCGGGCGCGCATTTGGACGAATGACCGGGGCGCTACCGTCGTAGCCGTGCTGGTGGCCGTCCGTGATGCGGAGGTGGATTTGAAGCTTCAGGATGGTCGCGTGGTGGCTGTTCCCAAGAATATTTTTTCCGGAGCCGACCAGGAATATATTCTGGAATGGGTTAAGTCTGGCGGGACGCTCCCTGATACGGATGTGGGGGCTGAGAATCCTCCTGTGCAGGGGGATTCCGGCAGACGGTACGTTCCCCTGGAGCCGAATTGGGATGCTCCCTGGCCGGAGAGGGTGGTTGTTCCCGGTTTCCTGCTGGTGAAAACCGTGCAGGAGACGGAGGAGCTGAGTGTGTATGAAACGGATCATTTCATCATGGAGTCTCCCGGAAAGCTGCCGGAAGCGGAGCGTATGATCCTTGCCCGGCGTTTTGAAACCATTCTGTCTGCCCTGGCAGCTGTTCCGTTGAATCTGGCGGTGGCCCGCCGGCCCTCCCGCAAGTATCTGGTGAGGGTATGTTTCCAGGAAGAGGATTTCAACAGGGCTCCGGGCCTGCGGAACGGGCATCTCAAGTTTTCCCCTACCAGTTTCACGGCTCTGCTGTTGCGGGATAAGAAGGGAAAGCTGCTGAAGCCGGAACTGGATCCGCGCTTTGCCGTCACGCACTGGGCGGCGCAGTCCATGGATTGGGACCACTGGCTGGTGGACGGCTTTTCCGCGTACATGGCTTTTCTTCCCATGGAGAAGGAAGCGCTGGTACTCCGGAAGATTCCGGAAAGGCTGGCCACGAGGGTTCCGCGCGCCGTCCGCACGGGCAGAGAGGCTTTGCCGGCCCTGGCGGACATGCTGGACAGGGATGCCGCGCATTCCGCCGCGGAGCATGGCGTTCCCACCAGGGAAGGAAAGCTTCAGTATTGGGCCGATTTGTTATGGATGGTTTATTGGAGCCATCTGGAAGGGAACGGAAAGGCGGAGCGCCTCAGAAGCTATTTGAAGGTCCGTGATGCGGAGGGCGGCGGAAAGGCGCGTGCTGTTTTGCTGGATGGCAAAACTCCGGAAGAGGTACAGGGGGAAATGGCGGCCGCCTGGAAAAAAATGGGATTGAGGCTGAGATTTTCTCAGCCGGCTTCTGCTGCCGCGGACGGGAAGTCCGCGGAAAAATGACGGGAAAGGAAGGGGAAAAAACTGCCGGGCAGATGCGGGAAACCTGCGGTTCAAATGGTGCCGTTGAGTTTTCTCCCTATCCAGAACAGGGTAAGCAGAAGGAGAAGGGTGAAGAGCGTATACGGGCTGCACCAGAGCAGGATGCGCGTTTCCATGGGCGGCGGCACCGGGAGATCCCTGATTTCCTTAATGAGCCGCTGTATTTCCTCAGCTTTCACCATGCGCCCGCGTGTGATGGAGGCCATTTCCTCCATGAGCGCGGTATTGACGGGGCTGCCGATTTTTTCCAGCGTTTCACTCATGGTGATGACGGAAAGCGTAACGGATTTATCCGGTTCCGCAGAAGATGAAGCGGTGAGTTTCCAGGTGCCGGGGCGGTTGATTTTGACGGAGGCGGTAAAGGAGCCCCATGTATGGTCCATCGTGTCCATTTGCACGCGGCTGGAGCTCCCTTCCGGAGCTGTAATATCCAGGAAAACCTCTCCATTCTGGAGGGGGGCCCCCAGTTTGTCGGAAACCATGGCGGTGACAGTCAGCGTGTCTCCCGGCCGGGGCCGTTCCGGGGTGGGAATCAGACGGATTCTTTCCCCTGCGGCCATGTTGCGCTGGTAACTCATCCAGCGGGCCACCTGGCTCCAGAAACGGTAATGGTATTTGTCTTCTACTCCTCGCCTCCATCGCCAGGCGGAATCCGTTCCCATGAAGAGGACTTTTCCGTTGCCGCAGGACTGGGTGACAATAAGAGGAATGCGGCCATAGGCATTCTTATCCGCCGCATGCACGGCCAGGACAGTGCTTCCCGCTTTGGGCCGTTCCACGGGGGCGTACCAGTTGAAGCCCGGCAGATTGCGCCATACTTCTTCGTTTTCGTCCTCCGTATCCGCCAGCATGGTGAGCAGGGAGCGCATCTTGCTGGTGACCAGGGACTTGAGGGCCAGGCGGAAGGATTGGCTCACGTTCATACCTGCGCCTCCTCTTCCTCCGGCAGCTCGCCCGGCTGCACCACGGCTCTG
>ENA-ORIC01000682-ORIC01000682.1-human-gut-metagenome-genome-assembly--contig:-NODE-682-length-40344-cov-6.413167_pt1 | contig 40344 bp, 37 predicted proteins | sample MGYA00243023_ERZ508732 | MGnify/ENA primary metagenome ERZ508732 (study PRJEB26277, sample SAMN04329767) | human gut metagenome | biome: human-associated habitat | host: Homo sapiens | place: USA... | reverse complement strand
GGGAAATGCCCGGTAATTGAAATAGGACTAAAGCGGCGCCCATTTGTTGAGGGTGGCTTTAGTCCTATTATAACAGCCTCATCACAGTATACTGCGATCTCGTTCCAGCCCCGCTGACGCACATAGCTTTGCAGCAGGAGCTTCTGATTTTCAATGGATACGGACTCCACATCGCGCTCATCGTCGTTGCTGAGCCTGCAATGGATGCCTACGTTGTATGTCTTTTCGATCATCTGTATTTTACCTCCCGATTCTCTGCGATTCATACATCCGTGCGGCGTGATGGCTCTCGCAGGTTTTCCCTGCAAGAATATGATACCGGGGATACCATCTTCGCGCAAGGATGCCGCCGCAGGGAGGCTGATTATCTGTCAGGATGCGTGGCAGGGCTGCGCGGCCGCGGGAGCGTCCAGCTCTGTCATGGCGCGGCGCACCGCAAGCTGCTCCAGCGTCCTGCCAAGGTCCTTTTCGCCGGAAAACACGCTTGTCACGCGATAGAGGGTCTTGCCGATCCTGACCTCCTTATAAGAGGCGACCGGCTCTTTGGGGATGGCTTGCTTCTGCATAAACGCACCTCCGATTTATCAATTTAGTCCCGCTGCCACGATATGACAGCGGGGCTTGTTCGTATTCGTTCCGGCAGAGCAGCCGCGCCGGAGGGATTGCTGTCATGCTGCATGATACTGCACCGGCGCGGCTGTCCGCATATTTTGTGTCATTTGGTTTTGTTCCGCCCCGTATTTGTCACAGCCCCCGGCGCAAGGCGCATATCGCCTCCGGGACCGGTATCATCCGCTTTTGGCAAGGCTGTCCCATCCCCGCAGCGCCGTGGCTTGTAAGGCTCACGAGCGCCGCAGGAATCCCCCTCAAGTCAGTGGGAGGCCGTAGCTGGGTTGCGTATCGCCCGCGCTGTCATCGCGCCCGATGCTGCCACGCATCGGGTCAAAGGCCGCGTAGATCGCTCGGACAGCCGCCCGTCCCGAAGGGCGGGAGGTCTGTCGTCATGGCGGCGCGCCTTTTGTCGCTTGGCTTTTCAGCCGCGCGGGGTCTGTGCTGATACCAGTGTCTATGCGGTTGTCAAGGAGCAGAGGCGAGCGAGAATAATATCCCTCTCATATACCTCAAGAAAAATCGGGCAAAAGTTCGGGGTGTTAGCGAAACTTTTTGAGAAAATTCCTGAGATTTTTCCGTCCGCGTGAAATCGCTTCCGAAACTGTGCTTTTAACAACACCTTCGCTGGCCGCAATTTCAAGCTGGGATCGTCCTTCAACGAAATGAGCAAGAACACGCCGCCGCTGTGCGGGCGTGAGCTGTGCCATTGCTTCTTTCAGCAGCCGTTCCAGTTCCATGCGCTCCAGCGCCTCGTCCGGCTGTTCCGGCAGATTCAGCGCCTCCGCCTCAATGCCGTCGCCGGCGTCCAGTGAATAGAACGCCTTGTTGTCGCGGATGTACTGCGCGTAGTTGATCTGAAGCCGCCTATCTTCTTCGAGAAACGCAGCTACTTCATCGGAAACCTCGATAAAGGCATCCTCGGTGTACCACGGGTAAAGCTCCCGCAGGTTGATCGTTGTCATGTTGTATTCCTCCGTTTGGATGTTTGTGTTTGTGGTTGCGGTTGAATCCAAACGGATGGCGGCGGGGAGCGGCAGCCCACAGAGAAGAAAAACAGTGCAAACAAAAAGGCACCCGCACAGGCATAAAAGCCTGAACGAGTGCCTTGCAATTCTATTTCATAATTGGGCGGAGCTATATTGCAGATAATCTGTGATGCACAGAAAACGAGCTGCAACTCACATAGATAAGTGCAGCTCGCAAAAGTCTCTACAACACCTGCTTCTTTTTGAGATGTTCTGCATCCACTTCCTTTGCGGTGGATAGCCGCATTAGCGATACCTCCTATTGTCAGTCAATCCCATAAGACATCCTCACATATTTCGTATTTGTGATGTATAACTCATTTGACATGAGTTGGGTGTATATTTAGCTGAATTAGAACTCACCATAAAATATAGGAGAGGTGATTTCTGATGAACTTTCTTGACCTTTTTGCCCTCAAACTTCGGGAGAAGCGAATCCAGCAGAAGATAACACAGCGTGGACTGGCTGAAAAACTGAACATGTGTACGCGCACGATTATTGAGATTGAAAACTGCAAAAGCAATCCGAAGTTTGAAACCGTGGCTCTCATTTCCAAGGAGATGAGAATCAGCCTTGACGCCGTGGTGTTTCACGACGAAAAACCGCGTGAAATTCCAAAAGTTGTGGCAGATTTCTTTGCCGGAAAGAGTGATGCAGAAGCGGAGCGGTATATTGCATTGTGCCAAAGCGCAGAGAAGTTGAAAAACGGTGAGTAAAAGCGGCCATCCATGCGGATAGCCGCTGTGACTTATAGAATAGCCAGCGGGCATAGACGCACAATCTTAACCCGCTGGCTGCTTTTGTCCGCGCAGTTGGAACGACGGGCAATTTTTATTCTATTTTTCCTGTTTGTGCGCATCCCTGATTTTTTCGAAGCTGTCCTGACTGACGACATGTTCAATCAGGCAGGCGGAATCTTTTGTTCAAAACAGACCGTTTTTCGCGCTTTTTGCATGAAAATGCCGGGAAGAAAACTCGACGGCGTTCCCCTGTGTTTGCTAAATTTTGATAGCAAACACAGGGGAACGCCGTCGAATAAAAATAGGGCGGCGGTTTATATCGCTTCCTATCCCCATAACTAGGGGAGTTCCCAAAAGGGATTTTTTTCATCAACAGCTGCCTTTTAGCCGTCCATCTCTTTTTACTTATCATACTACTTTGAACACTGCGACCTATGAAAAACGGCAACTAGCTTATTTTATAATGCGCTTTTGAAATAAACGAGTTATTCAATTTTTATGAAATAGCGTTGTTCTCCATTCCAAAAACGAGTATAAAAATAATGATAGCAGCAGATAACAAGATCCGTATTATAGTTATCTTTTTTTTAGTTTTTCCAAATACAGCTGCTAGAATGGCAAATGCAATCGCTAAGCAATTCATAGCAACTCTTAGTGAGTAATTGTAACTAAAAATACTACCACTCATAAAAGTTCCACCTACAATAGATAGCTGCGCTATCATAAAAATGAATATAGAAAGGCAGTAAAATATGATGCTTACAAAAAGACACTTGTGTTTATTTAACATAGCCATGCTCCCTGTTGTTGCTTAATTAGTCGAAATCACGCCTTTATGATCACACCATATTCTTATCTCATCAGAATTGTTTTCCGACCAATTCCCCAATAAACCTTTCTTATAGAGTGTAAAATTGCCTACTGCACCGCCAAGATAATCACTTGGATTGTCAACCGTAGCAATACCCGTTACTTTCCAAGAACTATTAAGCGACTCGTTATCTGTTTGTGTGCCGCGACACTCAGCCAAACTTGCACCATCATACCTAAATGTTGCCGTCAATGAATAATTTGCAACTTTCTCCCCTGTATCAATAAGGTAAAAATATTTGGAGCGAGTATAATCCTTATACGTCCACGATGCAGTTGATGCTCTCTGAACAACAGGAACATACTCCACTTCGCGAACCGTTTCTATCACGGCAATTTCTTCGTTGACTATATATGTAGTAGATTCTTCTGAGACACTAACAATCTCAGCGTTTGAGATAGCAGATACGTCAGGTTCTGCTTCAGCTGCATAAGCGCTTATTTGCGTACACAAGACTGCACAAACAAGCACGGCAATAAGAGAAAAACTTTTCCGCATTTTTTTCATAATCTTCAAATTCTCCTATCTAATTTCATTCTAATTTCATTCATAATTTTTTGTTATATTTCCATTTGCATCACAGGACATATCCAAGAAAGTATCATTATTATAGTTGCCATTATGATAAAGTTGGTAAGATGCATCGACTGATGTCCAGCCTGACCCGGATGAAATAGAAAAACTTTCGGTAACAGACCAGCCTGAAATGGCACTAGAGGAAACTTGGACTTCACTCTCTAAAGCATAAACAGAGCTACCATTATAATGGAATGAAGCCGCCAAACTATATGTCGCCACTTTCTGCCCGTTGGACTTTAAATAAAAATGCCCAGACATAGTTGCGCTTTTGACACTATACGCTCTAGCTGTAGATTGCACGTTCTCAGAATAGACATACTTAAATATAATGCCATTTCCCACGTCAATGGATTGAGTCCCCTCTTTATTAAAATCAATTTCATTGTAGATTTGGGACTTAACCTCTTGCGATGATATATATTCCAATGCATCATCAAAATTCTCGGTATCAACAGCATCGGCAGGCGAAGAGGATGCCGCAAAAGCCATAGGTGCATTTACAAACAAAATCAATAATGCACATGCTACGCCCAAAAATCGTTTCATATTAATTATCTCCTTTTATTGTTGCAATACTTTGCGCAAGTTCTCTTTTTGTTGTGGTATGAAAATAGAAATTCCAGTTTTCCGCAGTTGAATAAATAATATCAGCTTCATTAACATCATTGCTTGAATAAGCTATCGGACTTGCACACAAGGCACCTTGCGTTGAATTTAATATCACATAGTGCTCGCCATCGCTGCTTTTTCTAAGAAACAGGATCATGTCATCTCCGACATTCAAATCAACAGAAGGCTCAACATCATGAACATAATTTCCGATTACGCCTCCAGTCAAAAGTATTTTGATGGTGTCTGAAACTTCATCAGAGCTATCGAACACTTCATTTACATTTACAGTGGCTTCCCTTCTAATAATGCTACTGTTATTTTCATCCCAAAATGGATCTGAAATAGACAGAATCTCGCCACCGATAATAAGGTCAGAGCGTTCAACCATCTTATCCAAATCATAGTTCGCCAACAAATAGGTTGTTGTCGCTCCTCTAGTTACATTTGTTTGTGTGAAGATAAAACCCGAAGCAAAAAACACACACCCCAAAAGGACAAAGCCAACCACACGCACAAAGCGCCGCTTATGTGTTCTCATTTTCATCCCTCCTTAATCATATATTAATCATATATTGCCGCAATGCCAGCAATATCATCAGATGATAACGTCCTCCTCGTTTCACCGGGAGAAAAAGACTTATACATAACTGCTGTTCTTTCTGTATCGTCAGGATGTCCTAGTCCCAAAGCATGCCCTACCTCGTGCGTAATAACAGACTGTAGATCGTACTGGGTACTACTGGGCGTTCCAGTAGAGAAAGTATGAGATGTGCTAATTCCTATATCTGCGGTTTCAATTTTTGTTCTAAAAATAGATGTAAAAACCCGATGACATTGCGCTAACACATCATCCTCTAGACTATCCGTAAAAGAAATTTCATTATAGTTATTGTCGGTCGGATAGGAGTTTGTATGAGAATAGCTTGATAATTCTGCAAGTTTTCCATAACCAGCTGAGGTCCATGCACCACATGCACTTGAAATAGCATTTTTTTTAGCAGTTGTCATAGAACTATGCCAACGCAACGAATATGGCGTAGACTTCAATCCTCCCGATACTGCAACATTATAGGCATAAGCGGTTACAGCACCACCACTGAACAGTAGAACAAACGCAAGTAATGTTGCTAATATTCTTTTTCGCATTGAACACATCTCCTTTACATATCATTATTAAAAATAATAATTCCCACACGAATTTCCATACGAAAATAAAAAGCGCATAAGTCAAACCGTTAATTGGCTGACTTATGCGCACAAATCAAGGCTTTTAATGTTTCCTCCCCGTAATTGAGATCTATGTTCAAACCCAGTGTACCACGAGTCAGACCGTTTACTATTAAAACGACGCATGATATCTACCTCCAAACACAATAAATCAATAAGTTAATCTTCGCACCACTACTATATCATGTTATATGTGAAAATGCAACAGTTTTAACATAATAATAACAAAAATTTTTCTATTTCCATAAAACAAAGGATTAGCAAGTAGCAACAATTTATAATAGACTTTTTCATAAACGCAGTTTTGGCAAGCAGGGCAAAGAGGTACCCACTTTGCTTTTCGGGCAATTTCCGCCGCCGCGAAAACTGCCCTCTGCTTGTCAGGGGCAGCGCCCCTGAAACCCTTTGAACGCACAAAATTGTGCGGCTGCGCGTTTCTGCGAAACGCTTGGGAGCATGGCCGTTACTGCCGGTCATGCTCCTTTTTCTTCTCCTCCTCGCGCTCGTTTTTACCCAGCATACGATCCACGTTCTGCTTGTGGAGCAGCAGCTCGCGCATCTCGTCACGCGAACGCCGGTATTCGGCATACGCCGCCTTTTTTTCGGCAAGCAGCTTGGCATATTCCTCCTGCAAGCTCTTGACGGTGGGGAGCTTTTTCACGCCCAGCTCGTCAAAGGCGTTCTTCGCCGCCTTGTGCAGAAGGATGTCGCTCTCATGCTCCGCGAGATACTTTTTTGAGTAGCCCGCCTTGCGGTATCCGGCGTAAACGTCGCGGGTCTTGGCGTAGTTGATGATATGTGTTTTCAGCACGGCGATCTCCGCCATGCGCGTCTCCGCCGCCTTGATCTGCGCGGACAGCGCGTGAAACTGCTCCGTTGCAGCAGAGGCTTTTTCCTCCAGCTCCCCGTAGCCCAGCAGTCCATGCTCCCGGAGATAATTGTAGGTCTGCGCCATCTGCTTGACGTTGAACACCTTTGCCCAGCGCTCGTAACCGCCGCCCTTCCCGGCTTGCAGCTTCGCCTCGATGTCGATGAGCAGCGTATTCTTTTTCCGCGTGGCCTGCGTCCGCTTTTTGCACGGCGTATGCTCCTTTTCCCCGGCGAGGACGGCGCGCAGCTCGTCCTCCGTATAGCCGTCTATGGAAGAAAGACGGACAAAGCCCTTTTTGTCGGGATGGCGCAGGGACAGCGTATTCCCGCGCCGTCTGACCTTGCAGCCGCTGTCGCGCAGCAGCTTCAAAAGTGTTTCGAAGCTGTCGGGCTTCTGCAAAAGCGCCACGTCGATGAGGACACAGAGCAGCTCCCTATGGGTGGGCTTCGCGTTGTCGCCCAGCCACTTGCCGTAGTGATTTTTCCCGCGCTTCGGATCGGCGATTACGGAGAGCCGATGCTCGGTGCAGATGGCGTCGCTGAGCCGTGCGACCGCCCTGCCGGAGCCGAGAAAATCGCGGAACTTGTGCTTGCAGTCCAGCGTGGTGGAGTTCCAGATGATGTGATTGTGAATGTGCTTTTTATCGGTGTGCGTGGCAACGAAAAAGGCGTGTCGTCCTTTCAGAAACCGCTCGGCAAACTCATAGCCCACGCGGTTTGCGTCCTCCGGCGTGATCTCTCCCGGCTTAAAGGACTGGCGCACCTGATAGGCGATCACGTCGTGCCGCTGCTCCCGCCCGGTGATGGTCTGGTACTGGCGCTTGGAGTAAAGAAACTCCGCGTCGGCGGTTTTTGGGTCGCATTCGTAGGCGGAGATCAGCTCGCCGCCCTGTGTCTTGTCTGGATTCTTGGAGTAGTCGATGCGGTCAGTCAGGCAGTCGGCAATCGTCTTGCCGTGACTGACGTGCATGGAAATGATGCGTGTGGTCGCCATGGGGCGCGGCCTCCTTTCGGTGTGTTGGATTTGTAATTTCTTTTTTGAAGTCCTCCGTGTTTTTCTTGTATGTTTTCGCTGCCATGTGCTATACTATGATATAAGGAGCGTGATGCGAAATGACCTTTGGCGAAGCCATCATCAAGCTGCGCAGTGAGCGTAGGATCTCCCAACGTCAGCTTGCGGAGGAATTGAACGTGAGCTTCACCTCCGTCAATCGCTGGGAGAACGGAAGGACGATGCCCAATAAAATGACGGTGTTCGTCATTCGCAAATACTGCGAGGAGCACGGTCTGGATTTTTCTTATGACGAGGGGGTCGGCACATGAATCACAGAATGACGATAGCGCAAATCTGCGGTGCGGTGGAATCGCCGCTCTTTGACCGAAAGAGCGCCCGCATCGATGCAAAAACGCTGGCGATTCATCTGATCGCCTTTGCCAACGCGGACGGCGGCATGATCGCTGTCGGCGTGGAGGATGACGGTACGATCACCGGCATCGACGGCCATGCGGAGCATATCAACGAGCTGCTTCGTGCGCCGTTTGACTTCTGCAAGCCCTCCGTGCGGGTGGAAACGGAACGGCTCTCCTGCGTGAACAGGGACGGAACGCCCGACCACATCCTGCTGATCGAGGTGTTGCAGAGCAATGACCTCCACGCCAATCAGGCGGACGAGGTTTTCTTCCGCGTCGGGGATAAGTCCAAGAAGCTCAATTTTGAGGAACGCTTGCAGCTCATGTACGCAAAGGGAACGCGCTATTTTGAGGATACGCCTGTCCCGGACGCGGCGATGGAGGACATCGACCTCGGCTTTGTCAAGGCGTACACGGAAAAGCTGGGCTACCGAAAAAGCCCGGAGGAATACCTGCGGGAGAACAAGGAGTTCGTTTCGGAAAAGGGCGGCAAGGAGGCAGTCAGCGCCGCCGCCATGCTGCTGTTTGGCAGGAATCCGAAGCGTTTCTTTCCCCGCGCCCGCATCCGCTTTGTCCGATATGAGGGTACGGAGGCGAAGGTCGGCGCGGAGATGAACGTCATCAAGGACGTGGTATTCGAGGGCCGCATTTTGCAGGTGACGGAAAAGGCGCTGGAGTTTGTGCGCGGGCAGATCAAGGAGCGCACCTATCTCGGCGCGGATACCCGGTTCGTCACAGAGCCGGAATACCCGGAGTTTGCGTGGAAGGAGCTGATAGTCAACGCCGTCGCGCACCGGGATTACAGCATCAAGGGTACGGACATTCAAATCAAGATGTTCGATGACCGGCTGACGGTGGAAAGCCCCGGTACGCTGCCCGGTATCGTGCGGCTGAACAATATGCGGCACGTCCACTTTTCCCGCAATCCGAAGATCGCGCAGTTTTTGCATGAATACGAATATGTGCAGGAGTTTGGCGAGGGCGTAGACCGTCTGTACGAGGTCATGGAGACGGCGAGGCTACCGCAGCCGGAGTATCGCGTGGAGGCGTTCATGCTATACGCCACCATTCGGAATACGAAGCTGGCGGATAACTTAGGGGGACCCCCACAAGTCACCCCACAAGATACCCCGCAAGATAAAATCATCGCATACTGTATGGAACCGCGCAGTAAGGCAGAAATCGCCAAGTTCTGTGGCTTCAAAGACATTAAGCACTTTACGGCGCATTATTTGAAGCCCCTGCTGGAAAGCGGGCAGCTCCGCATGACCATTCCCGACAAGCCCAACAGCCGCAATCAAAAGTATATTACGGTCAAAACGGAGGACTGATATGTTCACCTATATTTCCGTTGAAGAATTTGCGGACGGCGTGGTAAAAAACAACAAGGATACCAACCGTAAGGAGCTGATCGCCTCGCTGCGGGAGGCTCTTGCTGCCAAAAGAAACGGCGCAAGGTGCATGATCTGCGGCGCGCCCATCTGGGCGGCAGGCAGCGGCGTCGCAGGGACGTACCTGTGCTTCACCTGCACTACCGGCGAGGCCGACGACAGTGAGGATTACGAGATCGAATAAAACGAAAAGCGCGGGGCGATATGCTCTGCGCTTTTGCTTGATGCGGCATTTCTGAAAACAGCCTTATCCATATATCCAGTCCCGAAGCATATAGCGCAGAACGTGGAGCTTTGCTAACAGCCACGTCGCCAGCATGGGCAGTCCGTAGGGGCTTATGAGGAACGCGATCACCAGCAGCCCCGCGCCGTAGCTGACGGAATCCACAAAGATTATGAACAGACCGAAGAAGCCGAGAATGGCGGCGGGGATGCAGAGGATGCCGCTGGACAGACTGACAACGAACACGAAAAACCATGTGACGACGGCAAGCACCGCGAGGATGGGCGCAAAGAGGATTTTCAAAAGGAAACGCATATCAATATCCCTCCAGTTTTGTTTGTTTCTGCTTTCAGCATACAGGAAGCTGCCTTGCCCTGCAAGGATGCCGAACCGCAAAAAAGCAGGGGCGGCTTACCTCGCAGCAAGCCGCCCCGCATGGGATAAATACCCCATTATTTGATGGCGGCAAGCCGGGAAAGGATACCGCTTGCCGCCTGCCAGATCCGCTCCTGATTTTGGAGTATATCATCCATATCCGCAGCGTAAACGCGCCCTGTTTCATGCACCCGCCGCGCAAGCTGATTGAGATTATTAGACGAATACCGCAGCAGCGACACCAGCTCCCGCAGCTCCGGCAGATCGAGCTTCACCACATAGCCGTCAATGGCCATTTTCCGAAGATATGCGCCCATGTTCGTCGTACCGAGCTGCGCCATCTTCGCCTCTATCATCGCCCGTTCCTCCGGCGTCACACGGACTTTGAGCTGGATGTCCCGTTTCCGCTTCGCCATGTCACAGCTCCAAATCCTTCTTCTTTGCGGCAGGCTGCTTCTGCTCCGCCGAAGCCTGTTGCAGCTTGGAGCGGACGGAGGGACGCCGGAGGCTCTGGCTGCGGTCCTCGTCCTTGCCAATCAGGGCAAACACGCCCCTGCGGTCTTTGAGGGTCGTGAGGGCAAGGGTGGAAAAGGGCAGCAGCTTTTGCAGCGCCGCCGTGTCCTTTGTTCCGGCGCGTTCCATGAAGTCACGGGACACCTCTGCCATGAAATGCGTTCCGCCGGGGCTGTTGGGCTGCACAGGCTCTTGCAGCTTGCCCAGCAGCCGCGCCGCCTCCGCTTTGATCTCGTCGGCTGTGAGGGGCTGCTCACGCCGCGCCCCCGTGAGAAACAAATCCGTCAGGCCGGGGTGGGAGCAGACCACAAACTGCACCGAGCGGTCGCTATCCATGCCGTCTTTGTTTTCATAGACGGGGATGGTATTCGCCCAGCGCTTGTTGTCCTGCGAGATGCGCCCGTCGTAGTCAAAGTGCCGGACGGTTGCCGCCAGGACGTAGAGCATCCGCTCCTGCCCGAACTGCTCCGCCACCTGTCCCACCGCCGCAGCGTCAAGGCGGTTGTCATGGTAATTGTCCCGGATGGCGGCTTCAATGGCGTCCTTGCAGCTTACGTTGGCGTGGAAGGACGCGCGGTAGGCGTCCAGCTCCCCATTCTCCCGCGCGTGGTCGGCAGGATAGGGATAGACCGGCAGCTCCCGGAGCTTTTTTGCTTCGTCTTTTGCCGTGTCCTCGATGCTGTCGCGGATCGTGTCCATGTAGCCGGTTTCCAGATCGGAGAACTTGTCGTAGAGGATCGCCATGGGCGAGGGGGACAGCAGCAGCGCCCGCGTTTCCGCCTCGCTGAGCGTCAGCTCCTCCATACTCATCAAAATATCCTCCCGCACGGTGTATTCATAGCTGTGATGGAGAATTTCCTCCGGGGGCTGGCTCTTCAGCCAGTCCCGGTACTTGTCCTGCTCCCTTGAGAGCTTGTCGTATAACGATTGCTGTAATGCCTCGTTCATATTCATCGTGCCTCCTGTTCGTGAGATTTTTTCTTTTCCCCAGCGCCGTGGACGCAGGGTGCTTTCAGCTTGCCGAGGACGGAGGGGCGTTTTGCCACCACATTCTCCGCCGCCTGTTCCATGGGCGTCCGGTCGTCGATGTTCAGCTCGGCGTTCAGCTCCGCCAGCCGCGCGGATTTTTCTTTCAGCTCCGTTTCCTGCGGGAAGGGCTTGCCCAGCTCCGCCTTGGCTGTCGCAAGCTGCGCCTGCACGTTTTCAAGCCTGCCCTGCACCGTTTTGTACCGCTCCGGCATCTGGGCGAGGGCGTTGTCGATGCGGACAAGGTTGCCCCTTGCGTCCTTGCCCAGCTCTACCCGGTGGCTCATCTTCCCTTTGAGGGTGAGAATGAAGTCCTTGCCGAAGTTTTCCACGGTCAGCGACATAGAAAAGCCGCGATAGCTGCCAATGGGAACGGGCTCCAAGCCCTTTGCGTCCTTGAACGCCTCCAGAATGGCAGCACCGGCATTGTCCTTATCGGTGAGGAAATCCCCCTTGACCTCCATACCCGCAAAGCCGTCCTTGGGGTGCGGGTGGGCCTCCAGCGTTTTCATATCCGCCTCAAAGCCGGAGAGGAAGCCTTTGTTTTCCTCAATCTGCGCCGGGAAATGCCGCAGGATGTTGTCCTCCAAGCGGTACTGCTGGCTCTGGTGATTGGCCTTCATCAGCCGCAGCCGCGCCACGTCCACGTCGAGGTCCATTTTTTCACGGATGCGCTCGTCTCCGGCGCACAGCGCCTTGATCTCGGCATAGGAGAGCGCCGCCTCGTCAATATCCTCACAGCTTCTCACCGGGGATTTTGAGGTCATGATCTGGGAGATGAATTTCTGCTTATTTTCCACCGTCTGCCAGAGGTATGCGTCGAAGGTGGATTCCGTGACATAGCGGTAGATGTGTACCTCCTTGTTGCGGTTGCCTTGCCGGATGATGCGCCCGCTGCGCTGCTCCAGATCGCCCGGCCGCCACGGGCAGTCGAGGTCATGGAGCGCCACGAGCCTGTCCTGCACGTTCATGCCCGCGCCCATTTTGAAGGTGCTGCCCATGAGGACGCGCACCTGACCGGAGCGCACCTTTGCGAATAACTCCTTCTTTCGGACTTCCGTATTCGCCTCATGGATGAATGCAATCTGTTCCCTCGGAATCCCACGGGCAACCAGCTTTTCACGGATGTCGTCGTAGATGGTAAAGGGCGGCTCCTCCGGTTCGGTTTCCGCGTCAATGGCAGCCTCCAGCGCGTGAAGCTCCGGGCTGTCCGTGCCTTTCGCGGCGATCCTGCCGCTCTGCGCCGCCTTGCCCTTGGGAGTGGACAGGTCGCAGAACACGAGCTGCGTTAGCTTCTCCGCCTGCCCGTCCTGCCAGATGCGGTGGATGTTGTTCACGCACAGGTTGACCTTGCTGTTCGGGTCGTCCGGCAGGTCAGGGTTTATGACGCGCTGATCGAGGCCCAGCTTGCGCCCGTCCGAGGTGATCTTGAGCATATTGTCGGTGCTTGCGTCCACGCTCCCCGCGTGAACTTTTGCGGCGCGCTCGGACAGCTCCTGCACCATCTGCTTTTGCAGCGGCGTGGGCTGGCTGACCTCGTTGTGATAGACAGGCGTAGGCGTGGGAAGGTTTAGCTGGTCGGAGGTCTTGATGTCCGCTGCCTCCCGAAACAGGTTCATCAGCTCCGGCAGGTTGAAGAACTTGGCAAACCGCGTCCGCGCCCGGTAGCCCGTCCCTTCCGGCGCAAGCTCGATGGCGGTGGTGGTTTCCCCAAAGGCGGAGGCCCAGCAATCGAAGTGGGTCAGTCTGTTGCGCTTGAGCATATCGTGCTGCAAATACCGCATCATGGTATACAGTTCCGTCATGGAATTTGAGATGGGCGTACCTGTGGCAAAGGTGACGCCCTTGCCTTGGGTGATTTCGTCGATGTACCGGCATTTTAAGAGCATATCCGAGGACTTCTGGGCGTCGGTGGTGGAAAGCCCCGCCACGTTTCGCATTTTTGTGTAGAGGAACAGATTTTTGAAGCTGTGCGCCTCGTCCACATAGAGCCGGTCTACACCGAGCTGCTCAAAGGTCACAACGTCGTCCTTGCGGGCGGCGTCGTGGAGCTTTTGCAGCTTGGTTCCCAGATTTTTCTTGGTGCGCTCCAGCTCCTTGATGGTAAAGCGCTCGGCGCGGCTGGCCTTGAGCTCCGAAATGCCGTCCTCGATCTCCCATATCTGCTCCTGCAAGAGCCGTTCCTGCCGCTCTCTGGATACGGGGATGCGCTCAAACTGGCTGTGACCGATGATAACGGCGTCATAGTCGCCGGTGGCGATGCGGGCGCAGAACTTCTTGCGGTTGCGTGTCTCAAAGTCCTTTTTGGTAGCGACAAGGATATTGGCGGAGGGGTAGAGCCGCAGAAACTCCGAGGCCCACTGCTCCGTCAGGTGGTTCGGCACGGCAAAGAGGGATTTCTGGCACAGGCCGAGGCGCTTTCCCTCCATGGCTGCGGCGATCATCTCAAAGGTCTTGCCCGCGCCCACCTCATGGGCAAGGAGCGTGTTGCCGCCGTAGAGGTCGTGGGCGATGGCGCCCCGCTGATGCTCCCGCAGCGTGATCTCAGGATTCATGCCCGGAAAGATCAGGTGCCTGCCGTCATATTCCCGGGGACGGGTGGAATTGAAGCGCTCATTGTAGAGCTGCACCAGCTCCCGCCGCCTGTCCGGGTCCTTCCATATCCAGTCCCGGAATGCCTCCTTGATGGCCTGCTGCTTCTGCTGGGCGAGGGTGGTTTCCTTGCTGTTGAGGACGCGCTTTTCCGTGCCGTCCGCATCCCTTACGGTGTCGTAGATGCGCACGTCGCGCAGGTTCAGCGTATCTTCAAGGATTTTGTAGGCGTTGGCGCAGTCGGTGCCGTAGGTCATGCGGGCGTTGATGTCGTTGTAGGGGATGCTGTTCTTGCCGGAGATGTTCCACTCCGCCGTGAACTCCGAGTAGTTGACCTCCAAGGAGCGGCGGGCATACAGAGGCGGCTCCAGCAGCTCGAACATGAACTGCTGAATGTACTTTTTGTCGATCCACGTCGCGCCGAGACGCACCTCGATCTCCGAAGCGTCCAAATCCTTGGGCTGGGCGGCGCGCAATGCCTCCACGTTGGGCAGATAGCCGGGGCTGTCAATGGCGGCGTTCTCCGCCTCCCGCAGCTTCTGCCGGACGTTGCCGGAGAGGTATTCGTCCGCTGTCTGCCAGTCGCCGTAAACAGGGTCGAGGAAGATGACGCCGTTCAGCTCGTCGATGATGTCGTCCTCACTCTTGCCGGTGAGCTGGGACATATACGCCATATCCACGCGGGCTTTTTCCCCAATGGACAGGGCGAGGGCTTCTGCGGCGGTGTCCACGCTGGTAACGGACTGCCGCTGCCGGATGGTGCGCTTGGTGAACATATCCGCCTTGCCCTTGAGCTTGGTCTTGTCCTCATCGTCCAGCAACTCAAGGGAGCAGAGCAGATAATAGGAGCTGTCGTCTGCAAAGGCGAGGGCGTTGCCCCGGCTGTTGATGAGGCCATATTTCTCGGTGAAGCGGTCATAGAGGCGGTTGAGCTTCTGCTGCTCGGCGCGGATGGAACCGTCGTCGGATTCCCACATCTGGAGGTCGATGAGCCGGTGAACGCAGTCCCGCAGCTCGGCCATGCCCTTGACGCGCTCCTTTGCGGTGGCGTTCAGATTGGGCTTGACCATGACGGAGTTCTCACGGTAGTACACCTCGCCGTCCACCACGGCATAGCTGTAATTCTTCACGTTGGGGTCTGCGGGGATGGCGTCCTGTATGGTTTCGTTCTCACCGAGGTCAGGCAACTCTGCGGCTTCGTACTTGCCGCCGATATTCTGAATGGCGTATCTGAGCTGCGTGGCAAGGTCCAAATCCTCATACGGTTCCACAGTAAAGTCCTGTCTGCCGTACTGCGTACTCTCCGAGGTCTGTCGGCCTAATACCATTTCGGGGTTGTCGATGAAATACTGATTGATGGGAAATCCGTCCTCATTTTCACCGAGATGCACCCAGTCAGGTTCAATGTCGATGGGTCTGTCACGCTTTTGCAGGAAGATGATGTCGGACACCACCTCCGTACCGGCGTTGGCCTTGAACGCATTGTTGGGCAGGCGGATCGCACCCAACAGCTCCGCCCGCTGCGCGATGTACTTACGGACTTCGGGAGATTGTTTGTCCATCGTATAGCGGGAGGTCACAAAGGCGATTACGCCGCCCGGACGCACCTGATCCAGCGTTTTGGCGAAAAAGTAGTCATGGATGGAAAAACCGAGCTTGTTGTAAGCCCGGTCGTTGACCTGATACTGTCCAAAGGGCACGTTGCCGATGGCAAGGTCGAAGAAATCCCGTCTGTCGGTGGTTTCAAAGCCGGCCACGGTAATATCCGCCTTGGGGTAGAGCTGCTTTGCGATGCGTCCCGTGATGGAATCCAGCTCCACGCCGTAGAGCCTGCTGCTTTTCATGCTCTCCGGCAGCATACCGAAGAAGTTGCCCACGCCCATGCTGGGCTCCAGAATGTTCCCGGTCTGGAAACCCATATTCTCCACCGCGTCGTAAATGGCGCGGATAACCGTGGGGCTGGTGTAGTGAGCGTTCAGCGTGGAAGCTCTGGCGGCGGCGTATTCCTCCGGGGAAAGTGTGGCGTATAGCTCGGCAAATTCGTCTGCCCAATTTGGCTTATTTTCATCGAACGCATCTGCCAAACCTCCCCAGCCCACATAGCGGGAGAGGATTTCCTGCTGTTCCGGGCTGGCCTGCAAGCCCTCAAATTCCAACTCCTTCAGAAGATTGATTGCCGCCATATTCGCCCGGAACTTGGCCTTTGCGCCGCCGACGCCCAGCTCATCGTCGGTGATGCGGAAGTTTTCTGCGTTCCGGCGAAGATTGTCCTTGTACTCCTCGTACATGGCTTTTTCGGCGGCTTCACGGTTGGGGAAGGTCTGCCACTCGCCGCCTGCCTGCACGGAAATGGGATTGGCGTCCACGACCTCCTCAAAAGATGGAGGCTCCGGCTCGTCAAAGCGCAGGGTGCGAATCTCCACATCATAGGGGAGGTTATTTTTGTCACCGGGATACACCGCCACGGTTTCCTCGGTGTAGGCAGGTTTTGGTTCTTTTTCGGGAACAGACGTATTCTCTGTGGCGGTCTTTTCCGGCTGCGGATACCGCTCCATGAGCCGCGCGAAGCTCTCCCTGCTCTCCGCACGGGAGATGGGATAGAAAAGCGTCGGGTCGCTGAGGGTAATATCAAAGACGCCGACGCTCTCGATGATATAGGGCTTTCCATTTTCCAGATACACCGTATCGCCTACGGAATACGGGAACGGTTCTCTCTGCGGGGCAGGAGCCGTTTCGGGAGCTTCCGCAACTGCTTCCTCCGGCACGCGCCAGCGGTGCTGCTCCACGTCCTCATCCGAAACATGAATGAGGTCGCTGAAATCGAGGTTTTCCAGCTCATTGGAAATAAGCTCCTGCAAAGAGCTGTACTGGCGGGTTTCCAGATGCTCATCGTCCAGATAGCGTTCCAGCCGATAATTCACAAGGTCGATGTTCACCTGAAGGGGAATCTCATCGTCGGTGACGGTGGTATAGGCGACGCCGATCTTCACCGGGTCGCTGAAATCCACCTCTGAGCCGTATTCGCTCCGGCAGAAGTCGGAGATCAGTCCCTTTGCACGCTCTAAAAGCGCCTGCTCCGCCTGTCCTTGCAGCTCCAGCCGGTACGCCTCCGCCTGCCATTCGCTTGTAAATTCCTCGGTCACGCCGTCCGCGTCCACATGGTAGCCGTGGGTCTCGTCGTCCCACACGGCGTACAGGGTACGAAAGCCCCGGTCAAGGCTCACCACATGAAAACGGTCTGCGGGGATAATGGTTTCTGCGGTCGGCTCACGTCCCGCTACCTCTGCGTGCGCCCGTTCATCCGGGTAATCGCCGTAGATACGCAGATACTTCCGTGCCTGCTGGTCGTAGATGGCTGCGCCGTCATACGCAAAGCCGTCGCTTTCCATCGCGCCGTCCACATAACCCTGTGCGGCTTTTTCTGCTTCTTCCAGCGTTTGATAGTCCCGTTTCTCATCAAAGCCGTTTTCAAAGTGATGATACGCCACTACCTGATACTGTGGTGCCATCCGGTCGGCATAATCATCAATCATTTCTTTCGTCAGCCATTCCGGTTTTTGGGGGAGCGCGTCATACAGCTCCCGCATTTTGACGATCTGTGCATAGACGCTGCCCGCCCACAGATGCTTTTCTGCGCGGTTGCCTGCGCCAAGAAAGTATTCGCAGTCTGCCCGCAAACGACCCAAAAGGCGATAGTCCGGGTTGTTTTCCAGCAGAGACTTTTCCTGTTCTGTGAAGAATTTATCTTCTCGGATGAGCTGCGCGATACGCCTCTGCACCTTCGACCATGTCAGTTCGGCGGTTTCCGGGCTTCCAGCGCGGACGATAAAGAGATTGTTGCCCTCCTTGCCGCCGTACTCGCGGGCGAGCCATGCGGCGGTTTCTTTTTCGCGCCCGTGCTGCTCCATATACCGCACTACGGCGTGCTTGCTCTCGATATTTCCGTTCCATGCACGGAGTGCATCGTCTATATCGTCCTGCGAGAGCGGACGCAGCAGATCATGGAGCCGCGCATAGGTTCCCTCAAAAGTCTCTCGGTGCAGGCGGCTGCGGAACTCCGGCATATCCGAAAATAGCCGGATAAGCTCCATATCTTTTGAATTGAGAACGGCGCGGCGCACGGCTGCATTACACTCGATCTCCGCATTTTCCCGGTCAGAGTGCCCGCAGGCGTTGCGATAGGCCGTATCCTCCGAAACCGCTACCATCACCACCGGCCTGTAATGCTCCAAACGTTCCTGCACCGTGGGCTGAACTTGCTCTGCGGCAGAATCGCGGAATACCCTTGTCCCATCTGCACCGAACTCCGCTTCATAAGCATTGATGGCGGCTTCTGCTTCATGGTCGATAGAGCGCAGCGTGTAAATGTGGCGCTCACCTCTAAAGTCTGGCGCTTCGGCGATCGTCACATCATACTTATCGCGCAATCTCTCTACATATTGCTCTAAATTGTGCGCCGGAACACCGCACATCTCCACACGGCCAGCACCGGGGATCGCTCTTGTGGTGAGGTTGAGATCAAGCAGCTCCGCCGCCTGTTTTGCGTCCTCGCCGTAAATCTCAAAGAAATCGCCCACCTGAAACAGCACGATGTCGTCCGGGTGGGCTTCCTTGATGGCATTGTAGTCGGTCTGTGCCTGTGTTGGCAGTTCACGCTCCGCTTCCTTTTCCCGCTGAAGCTGCTCAAAGCGCGCCTTTTCCTCCGGGGTCAGGAAACGGTCCTTCTGAATGAGGCTGTCAATCCTTGCGGCCACCTTCGTCCAGCTCAGCTCCACATTGGCACAGTCTGCCTTTTTCAGGACAATTCCGCGGCTGTCGTGGCTTTCATCACTATGGGATGCACCGGAAACGGCATGGGAGCGCCCGCCTATGCCGTACTCATCTTTGAGGAAAGCTGCCTTTTCCTTGCCGGTATGGTCGGCGGTGAAGTATTCGTAGATTCTGCTCTTGCCGCCCTCGACACCGCTGCCGCGATCCAGCGCGTGGTCGATCTCGTCCTCGGTGATAAAGCGCCCCAGCTCCGGCACTGCGGCCATTTCGGAGGAATACGCCCTGCGGGGCAAGGACAGGTTCCGCAGGCTCTGCCAGATGTTCTCCAGCTTGTGGTAATGGAAGCGCAGCAGGCTTCTGTCCTGCTCATGAGCGGCGTAAAACTGTGTGAACTCGCCGGAGAGCGTTTCACGGAAATCTGTGTTTGTCAGTTGCTCCGCCAGCCGCGCCGTTTCATCAGGGAATCCGCCGCCCCGCAGCGTATCCATACAGGAGAGATAGCCCTGTTCCCGCGCCTCGTCGCTGAGATCGTGTTTCAGATACCAGAGGGCTTGGGCAAGCTGCATCCGCTCATGTTGCCCTGCCTCGGCAAGCTCCACATTGGAGGCATACGCGCCGCTGTCCATAAGCTGGGAAATGTGCGCGGCGGCATCCTGCCATGCGATTACCTGCGCGCTGCGCACATACTCCGCGCTCCTGCCGGGGGCGATGTGGATGCCGTCTACGGCGTACCACGCGGAAAGCTCGCCCTCCGGCGTCTTAAAGCCGTTGCCGCCGTGAAAGGTGCTTTGCAGCAGCGCGGCAATGTCCTCCGTGGACTTCTGCTTCTGGAACGCGGCGGCAATGACCATGCGGGTGTTGTCCTCGTTGCCGCCCAGCCGCAGCACATGGTCAAGCTGCGCCTGAGAAACGGAAAAAGCGAAGGGCGTCTGCGCAACGCTCTCCGCTTCTTCTATGGCTGTAATCTGTTCCGCTTCGGTGGGGAAAAAGGATAGCTGACCGCCCCGTGCGGGGTGTTCTGTTATGCGTAGATCAGCTCCGCGAGAATCACTTCCTCCGCCTGCGCCTTGCAGGTGTTCATCAGGCCCACCCATTTCATTGGGTCGCGGGCTTTCAGAGCTTCCGTCGCTCCGGCCTCCGACGCCAGCTTCGGCATCATCTGCTCTAAGCGGCTCTGCGCCGCCTGCTCGATCTCCAGCAGGTGCGGGAACAGGGCTTCCTCCAGAATCATCTGGTTCCAGAGAATGGGCCGATGCTCCTTCAGGTACTTCTGGCGCATCCGCCCGTACTTGCCGAGGGGCTGCTCCGGCACCTCGATCTTCAGGTCGGGAATCATGTAATCTCCGTTCATCGTGTAAGTCAGGTTGTTCTCCATGCTCTGCCGTCCTTTCCGCGCTGTGTTCGCGCTCATAATTTCGTATGGTGACTTCGATCTGCCGCAAAACCTGTTCGTTGATCTCGCTGACCGCCGTGCCGAGTGCCGCCACCGTGCGCGGGGTGTTGAAATCAAAGATGCTGAAAAAATCCTCGTGTTCAAAGTGCTCCTCCGGCTGCATCCCGCAGCGGGACATGAGGGAGTAGGTGATGCTGACCGCCGCGGCGTTTTTGAACGCCACTTCGATGTTGTAATCATCATACTCCTCCAGATAGGAATCCGCAACGATGCCGAGAATGTCACGGGAATGGTCGCGCCAGTATTCCGACGCAAGCCGGGATGCGACGGCCTCGAACTGCTCCGTCAGGCCGTTCCTGCCGGAAACGCCGTAATTGCGTTCCAACATGGCGCTCACGCTGTCCGTGTGCGCCTCCTTCAGCTCCCACAAGTTGACGCGGCGGGCGTTTTCCTTGCCGCCGGTGTCAGAAACGTCAAAGACGTATTTGAGCCTCGGCTTGTAGCCGGTAGCGTCAATGAGGGCGATGCCCGTGCTGCCGCGCCGGACATAGCGCCCCATCTTCTCGTTCCAGAAGTCATACTCCGCGCAGGCGGTGGCCTCCGGGCGCTGCATATAGATCATGAGCTGCTCATTGTAGGGGTACTTATACAGCCTTGCGGCGGTGGTCAGAAACGCCGTCCACGCCAGATGGCTGCCGGTGATCTGCCGCGCGGTGCGCTCCGCTTGCTCCGCGTAGGCTTGCAGTTTGTTTGGCATAAGCAAAATCCTCCCTTCTAAGAATCATAGAAAACACAAAGAGCAATCGAAATTCGATTGCTCTTTGTAAAAAAGTAGGGCACAAGCTGCAATTTCCTTTGCAACTATGGCGATAATCACTTCCTAAAAACTATACCATTCGAAAACGACTGTTAATGGCAATGAATAATCTAAAAGCTAATTTTTGTTATAAGTGCGGCTGAATTGTGTTCGTAATTCAAATTAGCAATTTCAGTAAACAGTTCGATTCCAGCATTACGCTTATAGTAATATCTTATTCATCAATCCTGCTTTCTGAACTATTCTCATACATGGAGTGATAGCGAGTTCGTTCACATTCCACTTCATCCCGAACGTATTCGCAATAACTCGAATACTCCGATTTCGTAGAATAGCTCTGCCTTTGGCTCAAATCCAACTCAATAGAGGAGTTCGGCATTCCCTGCCCCAGTCGCCCATCGGCTTCTGATGCAGCAATTAAGATATATGTTTTTCCGCTTTCAAGAAGTTGATCTCCCTCAAGCAACGAAATACTAAGTCCATCATAATTAACCCCGCCGTGTTTGAAAAACTCAATAGGCTCGTTTTTTCGTAGCTCACCTTTAATGTTCTCTAAAACGGTAATGGAGTAAACTGTATATGGCTTTCCTGTGATTGTTCCATCCTCGTTTTGTCTCAGATTCGTATACTCAGTTCTTAATTCTGATTCCACTCTGGCAACAAACACATAGTCTCCCCAACCTACAATCTCCGCAGGATTAGTCACGTCAACCATAAAACTTCCATCATCATAAATGGTGGGGACTTCAGCACTTAATGCAATGCTGTCGTATGCCTTTTCAGTTTCCATGATTACGGTGCTGCTGCACCCCACAAGTGCGAAAACCAACAGGGCACTTAAGCCCACTGTGATAACTCTTTTCATCGTATTACCTCCTCGAGTGATAATCGTTGCATTCTGTCGCTTCCCGTCAATATAACTCTGCCGCAGCATCGTAGGAGTCTTTATCATCTTGATGTAAAGAGGTCGGGAAATAGTGTGCATCTGTCATTACCGCAGAGGTATTATCTGAATTATGTCCCAACCCCAATGCATGTCCCAGCTCGTGAGCAGCAACGGATTTTTTCTCACTTGTTGACAAATCTTTCATGCTATAGATATTGAAGTAGATTTTTGCATTTACTCTATCCCTGTATCCATAATATCCTGCGGTCGCTGAATTAACATCGGTAACAAAAAGGTCTTGAACAACCCATGGGGAGTCCTCTCTAATGACCCCGCTTTTGTATCCGTTCCACAGATTCATTCCCCAAACAGTCTGACTATAATATGTAGTATCATAGTCCCAATCCAAGTGACCACCAGAATCAACATTGTCGCCCGTACCCAAATACACCGCGGCATGTGCTGTAAGGGACAAGCACATGGGAAGCAACAACGCAGCTACTAATGTGAACAGCAATCCTTTTTTCACAACAGCGTACCTCCTTTTTATCGACTTGTAATACTCCACCGCTTTTTCATGGAATAGCTACTAATAGGGTATGCTTTGAAAACTATGCACGATATACTCGAACATCATCCCCTACAGCACGGTAAACGGTAAAGTTACCAATGTAATCATCGTACCATACGTCATCGTCCCAAACTTCGCCAGTAGTCTTTTCATAAACGGGATAGACCCTAATTTTTACAGCATAAGAATATGTCGCTTCCCATTCAATTCTAAATGTGCTTGTTCCCTCAACTTCAAAGCCGAGACTTGCTTCAAGGAATTCTGCTGAAATGCCAGCATCAGCGGTATAGGTTGTTGAAATATTTATACCCTCATCAATTAGAACGCGGCCTGCAGGTCTGCGATACTCTTTCAAAAGAGTTCCTGTATCAGTGTAGGTTGTGGTTCTTTTATTCCTTATGACATATTCTCTGATGAATGTGTTAGGGGATAGATTCCTATTATTAGGGCTATCAGGGGAAATGGGAGTGTTTCTTACTCTGCGTTGGATGCATAGGAGTGTTGGGTCATACTCCTCACCGACAGAGGCTAAGTACCTACGTATATTTTCTTCACCTGAGATTGTAACTACTGTCTCATAGGCATTTTGCTCGGCATCTTGCCCGATTGCGTATGCGGGGAAAGCACAAAGGCTGAACATGGTCAATGCGCTTAAAAACATAGCAATAATTCTTTTCACTTGATTTCCTCCTTGTAATGTTGTGTATGTGTTATGTGTCCTTTCTTCCAAGGTTTCAGCGATTACCTCCTCCCATAGTAGGTTGCAGCGATTAAACTTGTGGCAATCATCAAAAGATATATAACCACAGCAATGCAGATTCCTGATGTCCACATAAATTTCCACGGTTTGCAAATGCAAATGGCTCCAATAACTGTTCCTGCCAGATATAAACCCCAGCTTATAACGCGGCACACGGTATACTTTGTGTTTAGAACATAGCGATGAATAAATAATTGTATATACACTCTCGCTGTAATCGATAGCTCCCAGATTATCATGCATAGGAATACAACAGGTTTTAGACCATAATGGTCAACAAAGCCACCAAACCCAGTAAACCACATACCAGAAGCTAAATCCTGACGATAAATTCCTGTCCCTGCAATTTTAGAAATAATCCAAATTGTCAGAACAGCAATGAAAGCGACCAGCGCCGTGATAAGGCTCACTGTTTCCGGCTTGAGTTGGATAATCTTTTTCACGTTATATTCTTGTACCGAGGAAACTTTTCCGTTTACATCATCAACTGCATCGTTCATAAGATAATCCAAGGAGCAGTCGAAATAGTTGCTGATTTTTATTACGTTTTCCATGTCTGGGATGGCACCCAGTTCCCATCTTGAAACGGCCTGCCGGGAAACATTCAACTTTTCAGCAACTTGCTCCTGAGAAAGGCCATTATGCTTTCTGAGAAATTGCAATTTCTCGCTAAACGTCATTCAACGAACACCTCCTGTTTTTATAGTAATAATACTGGATTATGGCTTCTTTTTCTACCAGACAAAGATGGAATCTGCGCAATTCTGTGTTACATCTCTGCAAGTTGCTCAGTCAGTTCCCCAAAAAAAGTATTAGAGGGAATCCTACCGTGTTATACCGTAGAGATTGGATAGCAAGACCAGCAGAATCCAGCCGCAATAATTTTACCATGTAGTAGGAGAGAGTTTCAATTTGTTGAGTCTATATTTCTGCAACTTTTTTATGAATGCAGCTTGTTTTTGCCGCCTCCCTCGCCGCCTGTTTCCGTTTCTCACTGTACGGCGCGGTCAGGCGGAAGGACAAGCGCCCCTTGCGGATGGTGAACTCCATGTCGCCTGTGTCGGGGTCTGCGTCCAGTTGACAGCACTCTGCGGGGTGCTGCACGGCGTAGGCGGTAAGGCGGTTCTTGAGGTCAGTATTGTGGGTGCGGATATGGATAAGGGATTCTTTCTCGTCAAAGGTGATCTCCGTGATTTTCTGAGCTTTTGTCAGTCCTGTTCTCATAAATGGCCTTTCTGCGTTTCCTGCGCGAAGCAGGCGCGATTTTGGGGTATTTTCTCCGGCTCATGACTTGGGAAAAACGGCGATTTTCAAACAGAAACGCGCCGGATGATACATTCCTCATCCGGCGCGCTCCCAGCGGCGAATCTGCGATTTTTCCGGCTCTTGACCGTAAAACAGTCAGCTTTGCTCAGAGGTCAAAATCCGGCGTCAGGTCAAGGGCAGCGTACTCCGCGTCGGTAATGTCGCGCAGCTTTGCGAGGGCGCTGTCCGTCAGCTCCCGCAGCTCGGCCTCCTCCGCGTCCAGATACCCCCGCATTTCTGTGAGGGCTGCGATCAGGCCCTCGCGGGTGCCTGCCGCGTTGTAGATGCTCATAAGGCTGACTTCATCGTGGGTGAAATGCTTGTCGTTCATATCAAAGCTCTCTTTCCGCGCTCCGTTTGGGCGCTGTTTTATTCTTCGACTGCTCCGGCGTCTTTTCCCTGAGCTTTTCCAGCACGGAGGGCTTCTTCTGTTCGCGGTGGGAGGCCGCAGCCAGCTCCGTCAGGGAGATGGAAAAGCCCGCCTTGACCTGCGCCTCCAAATCGGCCACGGTGGGCTGCTTAGGGCCGTTGTTGATGATGCCGTCGATCATGCCATAGTCGTCCTCCAACAGCATCTCCGCGTTTTTGAGGTAATTCTCCGGCTTGAGGAAATTGGGAAGCTCCCGGAAGCCGATGCTGTCAACGTAATGACAGGATACTACGCCGTTTTGCTTCAAGGCAACGATGTCGCTGACGGATAGGCTGTGTCCCTTGAAATCCGCAGGGTGATCCACGTTGAACCGCTGATAAATCATATCCAGATTGGTTTTGTTGTCCCCATAGTCGGCAAGCCCGCCGGTGTAGATCGCGTCGTAGCCGCCGCGCTCCGGCGTGACGCCCTTGCTCTGCAAGTAGTCATAGTTCATGAAGCGGTAAGCGTCCAATTCACCGCCGCGCCGAATCTGATAGATGAGGAAAGCGTCCTGCGGGTTTTCCAGAAACAGCTTTTCCGTGTCTGCCTGTTCGCTCAGCGTCACAACGCCGCGCACCGCGTCCCATTCCTCGCGCTCCACGCCGAACACGCCGGTGTGGGAGGAAATGTCCTCTGCGTCCAGCGCCATGGCCTCGGTGTTGTCGCCGTAGAGCAGGAACACGGGAACGTCCTGCATGAACAGCTCCATGGCGCGCTCCTTTGTCAGCGGCAGCATGGTATTGCCGTCCGTGTAGCCGTACTGATACATTTCCAAAAAGCCGATGCTGGTATCCGGCATGGGATAGCCTTGCTCCAGCTCCGGCAGGGGCGGCAGCTCGGTCATTTTTTCGTCCATTTCCGCCTTAGCCTCCGGCTGCGGCTCCTTCTTAGCCCGCCATTCCCTGCGGAACAGGCCGTTGAAGCGTTCCAGCAGCCCATGGGAGCCGTCGTCGATGCCGATCTCGTCTGCCAGCTTGACGAAATCCTCCAGTTCCTTCCGCAGATCTGCGTCCTCACCGGCAAGCAGCCGATCCGCCACCGCCTCCGCTGTGGGACTGTCCGAGCTGTCGGGAACGTTCAGATCCCGGCGCAGGAACGCCGCGTAGTCGGCGGCAAAGGCCAGCGCGTCGGCGCGGGAGGGAGGGGTGGTGACAAGCTCATATTCCGTGTCCTTGGGAAGCTCGATGCCGCGCTCCTTGCAAACCTCCGCGAAGTGCTTCTCCACATCGGTGATGATGCCGTTTGCGGTCTTGCTGATGGTATCCAGACTGGCGCGGAACTCCGGCAGCTCGGCGTTTTTTGACCACGTTGCCACATAGCCGAAGCTGTTCGCGCCGGTTTCAATGCCGAAGTAGGCGCAGACCATGAAGGAGATGCTTTCGGCCTCCACCTCCTCGGTATTGCGGCTCTTATGCCTACGCTCCGCTGCCTGCTGCAAACCGTAGTTGTGGAGCTTGGCGTGGGCGATCTCATGGACGGCGGCGGATACCGTCTGCACCTCGCTCATGCCCTCCCGCAGCGTGATGCTCTGGGATTTGGGGCTGAAATAGCCGTCCATATCCGCAGACAGCGGCTTGAACTCCACCGGCACGGGAGAGGAACGGCGCAGCGCCTCCATGAACGCCTCATAATTCTCCACGCTGCCGGTCAGGTTGGCGACGGGGCTGGCCACGCGCTCCGGCAGCGGCTTTCCGTCCGTCTGGGCGTAGTCGAACACCTTCACCGGGCGGAACATGGGGATCTCGATCTCCTTTTCCTCGGTAATCACCTTTCCGTCCGCATCCAGAATGGGCAGCTTCGTGTCCGGGTCGAGCTTTTCCTGCTCGATTTTCTTCTTATACGGCGTGGGCGCGATGATGGTGATGCCCTTCTCGCCCCGCAGCACATGGCGGGAGAACTTGTCCCGCCAGCGGTTATAGCCCGCCACAAGTGTGGCGTCCGGGCGCTGCAAGTGGATGAGCGCCTGATTGTTGAGGGAATAGTTGTGAAACCGGCTCATGGTTCGCAGATAATTGCGGTACTTATCCATATCGCCGGATTCAAAGATGTCGCGGATACCCGCCTCGATGCGGTCGGTGATCTCCTTGAGCTGTTCTCTGTTTTTACCGGGCTTCTCTGGCATTTTTGCCTCCTTTCATCAGGTCGATACGCAGGAGCTGAAGCCCCCGCGAAAGATATTCCCGTAAATCCGTTTTTCCGCAGAGATAGCGGATGTCGCCTGCCTTGTCCTGCTCACGCAGCGTCCACAGGTCCGCCGCCCACCGGACAAAAACCGCGTCCGGCGCGTTGAAGGGCTTTTTGCGGCGAAGATAGAGGCTGTGCCGCCCCAGCACCATGATCGTGCAGACGGTGTTGATCTCATCGAGAGAGCAGGCGCTGAGTACGGCGATCCTCCGTTCATACGAGGCCGCGCCCAACAGCTCGCGCAGCGCAGGCTTGGCATTTTCAATCAATGCCGGATAATCCGCTCTTGTCGGATACGGAGATTTTCGTGTCATAGGCACTTCCTTTCATTTCATGGGCTGTTTACCCCTAAAATGGCAGCGCCCGCGCAGGGGTAGGCTTTCCTGTGCGGGCGCTCGGTTCTTATTCGTTTTCGGAGTATATACTCCTTGCGGGCGGCGTATATCCGGCGTTTTTGGCGCGTTCGCTGGCGGCCCTGCGCCGCTCGTCGCTGAACGGCTCCCGGACGCTGACGCAGCTTTTCGGCACGGCGTAGCTGACCGCTCCGGCATGGACGGCCTTATCCGGGTACACCTTGTCCGGGTATTTCTCCGCAAGGCGCTTGAGCTTGCGCTTCAGCTTGGGGTCGTGGGTGTAGATGCTGGCGGTGGATTCTTCCTCGTTGTAGAGGATGATACTTTCCTGCTCCAGCTTGGAGAGCTTCATGTCCTCGCCCCCTTGTCAAACTCCAGCCGGAAGCGGACGCTCTCGCCGGTATCCTCCAGCACGGCGGTGGCGTCGTAGGTGCCGCCGGTCTTTTCGGAGTAGAGGCCGGTGAGCTTCACACGCCCGTCTGCCAGCAGCGCGGCGGCGACCTTTTTTGTCAGAGCGGCGCGCTTGGCGGCAAAGAACTTGTTGTCCCGCCACAGCCCGAAGCGGCAGTCGTTTTTCTCGCAGAAGAAGCCCTTTTTGCTCTCGGTCACGTCGCTGCCACAGCGGGGGCATTTGCCAACGATCTCCCGGCCGGAGGGAAACAGCACCTCCGCGCCGGAGATGACCTGATAGGTTTTTACCAGCTCCGTGAGCATATCCGCAATGCCGGTCATGAACTCGTCCGGGGAAAGCTCGCCGCGCTCCACCTGCTGCAAGCGGTATTCCCATTCGGCGGTGAGAAGCGGGGACTGTAACTGCTCCGGCAGCACGGTGATGAGGGAAACGCCGGTATGGGCAGGCACAAGGCTGACGGCCTTTTTTGCCCTTTTGCGCTCCACAAAGCCCGTGGATACCAGCTTTTCGATGATGGCGGCGCGGGTGGCGGGCGTTCCCAAGCCCTTTCGCTCGGCGTCCTCCGGCATATCTTCCTTGCCCGCGTTCTCCATAGCGGACAGAAGGGTATCTTCGGTGAAGTGCTTGGGCGGCGTGGTCTTGCCCTCCTTTACGGCGGCTTCGGCGCAATCCAATACCTGCCCCTCCGACAGCTCCGGCAGCGCGGCGTCCTGCTTTTCCTGCGCGAGATACCGCTTCCAGCCGGTATTAAGGACGGTTTTGCCCTTGGCGGTGAACTCGGTACCGCCGCACTCCAGCGTAACTGTGGTTTCCGCATAGCGGTGTGCATCGCTGACCGCCCGGAGAAGCTGCCCCGCCACAAGGCGCAAAAGCTCGCGCTCGCCCAGCGGCAGGACGGAGGTATCCGCCTTGCCCGCGCTGGCGGTAGGGAGGATGGCGTGGTGGTCGCTGACCTTGCGGCTGTCGCAGACCTGTCTTGCGTTCACGCCCTCCGGTGCGGTGGTTTCGCAGATGGCGGTAGCAACGGTCACAAGCTCCGGCACGGAGGCTTCCAGATCGTCGGTGAGGAAGCGGCTGTCCGTGCGGGGATAGGTGCAGAGCTTTTTCTCGTAGAGGGCTTGCAGGTAGTCAAGCGTCTGCTGTGCGGTGTAGCCGAGGCTGCGGTTGGCCTCCCTCTGGAGCGCGGTCAGGTCATAGAGCCGGGGCGCGTTCTCCGTTTTCTCCGTGCGCTGCACCGCCTTGACCGTGACCGGCTGACCGGCGCAGGCGGCGGCGAGGGCGTCCGCCTCCGCTTTCTCTTTGAACTTTTCGGACACGGCGGCAAAATCGCCGCAGCGAAGATTTACCGTGTAAAAGGCTTCCGGGCGGAACGCCCCGATCTCCGCCTCCCGCTGGACGATGAGCGCCAGCGTGGGCGTCATGACGCGCCCCACGTTCAGAGTGCGGTGGTAGAGGACGGAAAACAGGCGCGTGGCGTTGATGCCCACCAGCCAGTCCGCGCGGGCGCGGCAGAGGGCGGACTGGTGCAGCCCGTCGTATTCCCGTCCCGGACGAAGGTCCGCAAAGCCCTTTCGGATGGCCTCGTCCTCCATGGAGGAGATCCAGAGCCGCTTCATGGTCTTTGTGCAGCCCGCCATGTAGTAGACGGTGCGGAAGATAAGCTCCCCCTCGCGTCCCGCGTCGCAGGCGTTGATGACCTCGGTCACGTCCTCCCGGCGCATGAGGTCCCGCAGCAGCTCGAATTGCCTGGATTTGTCCGCTCTCAGGGTATAGCGCCAGCTTGCGGGCAGGATGGGCAGATCGTCATAGCGCCACTTGGCGTACTTTTCATCGTACACATCCGCGTCGGCAAGCTCCGCCAGATGCCCATAGCACCAGCTTACAAGGTAGCCGTTTCCTGAAAGATAGCCGTCGTGCCGCTGCCTTGCGCCCAGCACGGCGGCGATGGACTGGGCGACGGAGGGCTTTTCCGCGATCACTAATTTATGGTGTGTCATATTCATTTTTCTCCTTTTCTGCATAGCAAAAAGCAGCCCCAAAGGACTGCTTTTCGTGTCTGTTTTTCTAATCGTATGTGGGTCAGGGCCGTTCAAGGCACCGCTTCCGGTATCGCTCGGCAGCCTCGGCAAAGGCTTTGCGCTCGGCGTCGGTTGGGTCCCGTGTTCCATCCAAAAGGCGGCACTGTTCATAGCTTTCCACCGCGCCGGTCAGCCTGTCCAGCAGCGCCTCCGGCGTGAGGCAAATCTCAGCGGTGTCCCAATTTTCACGCCTGTCATCCCATGTGAGGAAGGTACAGCCGTGCCGGGTCGGCACCACCTCCACGCCGGTATCTTCTGTAAGGTGCTCCCTGAATGCCTCCAGCACCCGTTCAAAGCTCAGCATCCGTATCACATCCTTTTCCGCTGCATTTGGTCTTTCATGGGTACATTGTAGCATCGGTGGGAGAATGCGGCAAGGGTCGGGGTCCTAACGCTCCGGCGCTTTTGCCCGCAGTTTCTCTCGCAGGTCGGTGTCACGGTAGCAGGGACGGAGGCAGACGGTGCCGTAGCGGGAACAGCCGCAGCAGAAATGTCCCTCCGGGGCAGGGGTGCGCGGCGTTTCCTCTTTTCCCGGATAGGGGCGCTGCATCATCAGCCGCTCCAGCGGGTTTTTGGTGAAAAGGGTCATGCATCCGCGTCCTCCGTTTCCTCCGGCTCGTCCGCATCGTCCTCGTTTTCGTATTCCTCATCTTCATCCTCATCGCCGTAGTCGTAATCGTCCAAGTCCACAGGTCCCTTTGTGTCGGGCTTCTTCTTACGGAGCTTGAACCAATACAGCGCGCCGCCGCCCGCCATCAGGAGCAGCAGCACAATCACAACAAGACCGCTGCCGGACTTCTTTTCGCCGCCGTCCTTGTCGGGGCTGTCGCTCGTATCCGGCGTCGGGTCGGGCTCCGGCGTCTTTTCCGTAGCCTTTTCCTTGCCCATGCACTCCGTCATATTGGTCTTGCAGACTGCGCAGGCGGTGTTGACCGCACCTGCCTCGCACTTGTCCTTGCAGGAGCAGACGGGGGCGGAATCCTCGTCGATGAGTGCAAGCAGGTCGCTTTCGTCCACAAGGTTGAGGAAGTAGGTTTCATACCGTTCGCCGTCCTCGTCCAGCGGCTTATCGTAGTCGATCACCAGATAGAGGGTATGGCCGTTGCGGGTTTCTACCGCGATGAACTGCTTGTTGGTGTGCTTGTCATAGAGCAGGTCGCGGGTGACGGCGCTGCCGTTTTGGGAAAAGCCCGTCCCTTTCTCAATGGCGACAGGCGCGGCGGTATCGGTGGGCTCCTGTGCTTTCGCCGACTCTGTGGCTGCGGGCGTCTGTGCCGCAGCGGGCTTTCCCGTGCTGCCGGAGGCGTTGGAGGGCTTTCCTGCACCGGTATTGCTGCCGTTGCTGCCGGTATTGCCGTTGCTGCCGGTATTGCCGGAGGATTGCTTTCTGCAATCGCAGTCTGCGGGACAATGGGCGCTGTGCTGCTCCGGCGTGGGGCTGGGCGCAGGCGTTTCCTTTTCATAGAAGGGGTTGGCGATCACCAGATAGCCCGTGCGGTTGCCCGCGTTGTCCACGCCCATGATGTAAAAGTGGGAATCCCGCGTGTTTTTGTCAATGCGGACGCTGAACTCGCCGTTTTGCAGGGTGGTGTAAAGCTCATCGTTCACGTAGACCCCGGCTATGCCAGAGAGGGTGTCGGCAGCCTCCACGCGCAGCAGCGTATCGCTGACGCCTGCCCGCAGCCGGGGCGCTTCAAAGTCCATACAGGATACGGTCAGCTCCTTTTTATGCTCCGCGCCGTAGGTGTCGGTGACAAAGAAAAACACGATACCGTTGTCCGGCACCGTGTAGCGGGCGAGGCCGTCGTGGGCAAGCTGCTCCGTCAGGTCTGTCCTTTCGGCGGTTTCCCGAAGCGCCGCCTCTACCTTCTGCCAGCCCGCGTTGTTTTTGTCCCTGATGCGGACCGTGACCGTCACCGGCGCGTTGTGCCAGCCTGCCGGAATATCCGCATCCAGCGCGTATTCCGCCTCCGGCTGCGGCGTTTCCGTCGTTTCAGGCGGCGCGGGAGCCGGTTCCTGTGTGTCCGGCCCTTGCTCTGCCGGAGGGGGCTCCGGCGTTTCTTCGGGCGTGACGGGAAGCTCGGCCTCCATGATCTCTGGTGTGCTTTCCGGCGCGCCGCCTGCCGGGGCGTCCTCCATATCCGTCGCCATGGCCATGCCGGACATGGTGAGGAACATCAGGGCAAGGCAAAGGACGGCGGCAACGCCGCGCAGCAGCCGGTTGTTATTCTTCTTCATGCACATAGTCCGTATCCTCCTTGGTATTGGGTGTGATAAAGGGCGCGCCGCCCCTTTTGAGCTGTGTGAGGAACTGCGCCAGCTCCTCCATGCTCATGCCGGTGGCGCGGGCAAGGCCGATGATGTCAGTATTCTCCAGCTCGACGATGCTCTCGTCAAGCTCCCGGTTGCGGGACTGGAGGGCGGCGATCTTCTCATCGTTTTTCGCCCGTTCAGCCTTGAGCTTTATAATCTTAGGGTTCATTTTTGGCTCCTTTCTGAGAGATCAGGGCGCAGGTAAACGCCCGTAAGCAAGGAAATGGGATTGCCAGTAGCTTGAATTGAGGCTTGTGTACTGGATGGGGTCGCCACAGTGAAGCATCATATCATTGCCGACGTAAATGCCCACATGGGACGCGCCGGTGGTGTCATAGGTGCCTTGGAAGAACACCAGATCGCCGGGGCGCAGGTTGGCGGCGGACACCCGCGTACAGAGCTGGCGCAGTCCCTCCGCGCCCAGCCTGCCGAAGCTCCAGCCCACGCCGCAGTTGTTGTAGACATAGCTGACGAAGCCGGAGCAGTCGAAGGAGGTGGCGGGCGTGCTGCCGCCCCAGACGTAGGGGTAGCCGAGATACTTCTCCGCCTCCTTGATGATGGCGGCGAACTGCGCGTCCTCCAGCGCCTCCGGGGGTATCTCGTACTTCTCATAGTCGGCGGTGTAGTATTTCCCGATGTACTCCGAGCCGCCGAACAGGTCCGGGCGGTTGCCCAGCGTCGCCATATACATGGCATATAAGGAGAGCTGATCCTGCGACATGATATAGACCGGCACATGGGAGAGGTTGAAGTTTTCCAGCCGGACTGTGCAGATGTAATAGGTGTACGGCACCTGCACGGTATATTCATAGCTGTGCAGATTGCCCTCCGCATCGGTATAGTAGCCGGTGCGCGTTTCGGTGCGGTATCTCGTTTCCGTGGTGACGGTTTCCGTTAGGATGTACTGCTTCTCAAACAGCATATCGAGTATGCCGCCGACCTCGGAGATCGTCCACTCCCTGCCCATAAGGGCAGTGACGGCGGAGATCAGCACATAGGGGTCATGCTCGATGTCGTCCAGCTCGAAGTGGTACTCGTCGTAGTCGTGGGTGCTTTCGTAGGTATCGAGATACTGCTGCAATTCCGCTTCCATGGCGCAATACTGCGCCTCTGCCGCCAGCATATCCGCGTCCTCGCTGGGGTAGGTGGATACGTTCACGCCGGTTGCCCCGCCCTGAATCAGCAGGGAGCAGGAGGAAACGGTGCAGAGGATGAGGACGATCATTGCCGCGATGCCGCCCACGATAAGAAAGCCCTTTTTGTGACGGGCGATGAACTCGCCGGCTTTCTTTGTGTTCTCCGCGGCTTTCCGCGCCGCCTTTGCCGTGGCTTCGGAGGCTTTGACCGTATTCCCGGCGCTTTTTCCGGCTTTGGCGGCGGCGTACTCCCTCTTGATGGCCTGCTTCTGCTGCCAGCGGGAGTAGGGATTGCTGGAAAACTGCGGGTCATGGTGCTGCGCCGTTTTGTCCAACGCGCGGAGGTTGGCGCGGTCTGCCTTGGCCTCGGCCCGGTCTGCGCGGCGGTAGGGCTTCTCCTTGTGGGAGCGGTGGGCGTGCTGCGCAAGGCGCACGGCGCGCTCCGCCGCCTGCTCCACGCCGTGGGCGCTCTCCACACCCACATTGTCCTGCTCATGCTCCCGAATCTCCCCGTGGACGGCGGATAGCGCTGCCGCACCGGGCGCGTCCCGCAGGGCGTGGGTGAGCTTGGAGGGCGGTCGCTTCTTGTCTACCTCCTCAAAAGAAAGGCGCGTTGTGACCGTGCCGGTTTTCGGGTCAACGACGCGCTGCTTTTTCTTCACGGTTTTCTTGGGTATCTTCGCCTCGGACTTTTCCAGCTTTTGATAGGCTTTATCCGCTTTTTGGATGGCCTTTTTCAGTTCCGGCGCTGTCCGCTCCTCCTGCGTGAACAGCAGCCGGGGCGAGCGCTTGCTCATGGGGTTTCACCTCCGATCCGTTTCTGTGCCAGCGTACAGTATTCCGGGTTCAGCTCAATGCCGATGTAGTGCCGTCCGAGCTGCTTTGCCACCGCCGCCGTAGTGCCGGAGCCGAGGAATGGGTCCAGCACCACGCCTCCAGGCGGGCAGCCTGCCAGCAGGCAGGTTTCCGCCAGCTTTGGCGGGAAAGCGGCGAAATGCCCGCCCCGGTACGGCACGGTGTTGATCTGCCATACGTCGCGCTTGTTGCGAAGCTGCGGGATATCCTCATCGGCGTACCCGTTCGGGCGATGGTCGTTGAGGTGTTGGTGCTTCTGACCGGGAATATCCGCGGAATATTTGTTGCCTGCACCAAATCCGCGCTTCATCCGCGCAGGAGTGGAGGCCGCAACCGGCTCCGCGATGGCGGCAGCATCGTAATAGTAGCGGCGGGACTTGGACAGCAGGAAAATATGCTCATAGCAGCGGCTTGGCCTGTCCTTGGTGCTTTCCGGCATGGGGTTCGCTTTCATCCAGATGATGTCCGAGCGCAGATACCAGCCGTCTGCGCGCAGCGCAAAGGCAAGCAGCCACGGCACGCCGATCATGTCCTTTGCCTTGCAGCCCTCCACCTTGCCGTTGAGGGCGACCGCCTGCCCCGTCCTGCCGTTGGGGTACTTGGGGTCGAGGGCTTCGCCCTGATTGCCCTTTCCGGCATAGGTGTCCGCGATGTTCAGCCAGAGGGTGCCGTCCGGCGTGAGAACGCGCCTGACCTCCCGGAAAATGGAAGTCAGGCGCTCCACATACAGCGCCGGGGTTTCCTCCCGCCCGATCTGCCCATCTACGCCGTAATCCCGTAGTGCGTAGTACGGCGGCGAGGTTACGCAGCAGTTCACGGAATTGTCCGGCAGGATTTTCAGCACGGTCAGGGCGTCGCCGCAGTAAATGCGGTCAGCCTGCATAGTCGAACTCATCCCTTAGAAGCGAGGTAAGCCCTTCGACAGCCGTGAGGATGTCCCTGCACACGCCGGTCAGCTCAGATATGGCCGGTTCTCCGTCATACTCAAATACGTCGGCGTCCTCATTGTCCTCGTCCGCCTCACGCTCTGCGGTGTATTCGCGCTCGATGCGCTCGGCATACTCGCAGCAGCGTTCGCCGGGGCAGCAGGGATTATCCGCAGGAATGTAACCGGCGTATTCCGGCTCGATCAGGTCGTTTTCGATGAGGTCGGACAGGTCCGCAAGGTCATGGGACTTGATATAGCGGACGGCCTTGCCCCAGCTCCTGAACAGCTCGCCGCAGCGCTCGTCAAAGTCGCGGACGCCTTTATACGCAAGGCGCAGGTAGCTATCCGCGTCGGCTCTGTCTTTGATGTAGCACATGAGCACATTCGCCATCCAGAACAGCTCCAGCTTTTCCTCGATGTGGCGCAGGTAGTCCTCGCCGTGGATCAGGTACAGATTTTCCTTTTTCATGGTGTTACGCTCCTTATTCGTTTAATCAATCAGTTGGAAACGGCCTCGCCGCAGCGGAGCAGCTCCCGGAACAGGCTCTTGCCCATGGGGGTGATGAGGGTGTACGCGCCGCTGTGACCGTTGCGGACGTAATCCCGCACACGGAACAGCCCGCGGTTGCGGGGAAGGGCGTAGGGCATGAGGTTCCCCGCAGGGCTGCGGTAGAGAAAGCCGGTCTGCTGGAGAAAGCGGGCAAACCAGCGCTCCGGCACGTTCAGCTCCTTTGCCGTGGTGCGAAGGTTGGTGCAGCCATCCGCGTCCATAAAGGCGTCGTAGTAGTCCGCCTTGGGCAGCAGCGTTTGGCGCTCTGCCCTGTGCCGCAGGTTCTCCGCATGGGTGGCGTAGAGGCTTTTCATCAGTGCGTCCAGCAGCTCAGGGTGCTCGGCGAACAGCTTGAGCTTCTCGTCGGTGATATACACGCCGTGCTTGCGGATGTTGGGCAGCACCTCATGGGTGATCCAGCGCTTGAACGCCTTTGCCTCCGGTTTTCGGGAACTGAGCACCAGCGAATACAGTCCCGGCTCGTTGATGATAGCCATTCGCTGTTTCCCACCAAGGGTATCAATAGTGCTGATACCCTTTTCATCATCGTCCAAACGTTCAACCGTCATGCTCGGATTCCCAAGATCCAGCGCCTTGCACACATCAGCCGCCACAAACCACGCCTCGCCGCCGATGGTCAGGGTGCGTACCTTACCGAAGGTTTCGTTTTCAAAAATCATCAGTTTGTTTTCCATCGTGCAATTCCTTTCTTGTTTTGTTATGCAGTCTGCTCCTGTGGCTTGGTGGTGAGCAGGTCATAGAGTTCCCCGCGGGGGAAGCGGTCTACGAAGGGCAGGATAACGTTGCCATAAAAAAGCAGCCCTTCGCCTTCACCGCTGTGGGTGACATACGAGAGCTGATGCGGGGAGATATTGAGCTGCTTGGCGAGAATCTGCCGGTCGCCGCTGGCCTGATTGAGCATGAGGATGAAATCGCTGTTCTCAAAGATGTTCTCCACCTCGCGGGAGGAGAGCAGGTCCTTGACATTCTGCGTGATACCGGTGGGGATACCTCCCCACTTGCGGAAGCGCTTCCAGATTTCCACGGTGTAGGCGGCGGTCTGCTCCTCGCGCAGCAAAAGGTGCATTTCGTCAATGTAGTAGCGAGTGGATTTGTGGGCTTCCCGGTTGACGGTGACGCGATTCCACACGGCGTCCTGCACGATGAGCATCCCGATCTTCTTGAGCTGCTTGCCCAGCTCCTTGATGTCGAAGCTGACAATGCGGTTTTCAATGTTGATGTTGGTGCGGTGGTTGAACACGTTGAGAGAGCCGGAAACGTAGATTTCCAAAGCCGTGGCGATGTACTGCGCCTCCTTTTCCTCCTGCCGCCGCAGCTCGTTATACAAGTCCTCCAGAATCGGCATATTCTCCGGCACAGGGTCGCTGAGATAATCCCGGTACACCATGCGCACACAGCGGTCGATGATGGTCTTTTCCACCGGCATGAGGCCGTCCTTGCCGCCCACGATCAGCTCGCAGAGGGAGAGGATGAAGTCGGATTTCAGGCTCAGCGGGTTTTCATCGTCGCTGTAATTGAGATTCAGGTCCATGGGATTGATGTAGTGCGGGCTTGTGGGGGAGATTTTAATGACCTGTCCGTGCAGGCGCTCCACCAGCGGCCCGTATTCAGCTTCGGGGTCGCAGATGATGATGTCATCGTCGGTAACGAGGAACACGTTGGCGATCTCCCGCTTCGCCGCAAAGCTCTTGCCGCTTCCGGGCGTACCAAGGATGAGGCCGTTGGGGTTCTTGAGACGCTTGCGATCTACCATGATGAGGTTGTTCGACAGCGCGTTCAGCCCGCAGTACAGAGCTTCCTTACCGTCCTGAAACAGCTCCTGCGTGGTAAAGGGGATAAAAATAGCGACGCTTGAGGTGGTCAAGCCCCGCTGTATCTCGATCTGGTTCAGCCCCAAGGGGAGGCTGCTCATCAGCCCTTCCTCCTGACGGAAATCAAGGCGGGTAAGCTGGCAGTTGTACTTCTGGGCGATGGAGGCCGCCTGAAATACGTTGTTGTCAAGCTGCTGGCGGCTGCCTGCCGTATTGACCACGATGAAGGTCAGCAAAAACATACGCTCGTTGCGGCTTTGCAGGTCTTGCAGCAGCTTCTTCGCCTCCGTGCCGTAGGTGGCAAGGTCCGAGGGGATGATGTCCATGTCGTATCCGGCGCGGACGGCCTTTTTCTGCTCCTCGATGGTCATTTTCTGCAAATCCGTGATCTTGCGCTTGATGGTCTTGATGGCCTTGACCTGATCCACGGACTGGACGTGCATACTGACGATGAGGGAGCTTTCCATGTCGAGGAAGTCCGCCAGCATCCGGTCGTTCAGCTCCGGCGCTAAAATCTGCAAGAAGCTGGCGCAGCCGATGCGCCTGCCGACGCCGAAGGAGCGCCCGGTGCGGAACTCAAAGGAGCTGGGCGCGATGAAGTCCTTGACCGAAAGCCCGGAGGGTGCCAGCCAGTCCCACGAGAAGCGGAACGGCTCCTGCTCGTCCATGTGCAGCAGCCCGTGCAGCAGCCGCAGCCGCTCCATGCCGTTCATGGGCTCCGCCGCCACGCCGAGGCGCTTGAAGTTGTTCAGAATGTCCGTTTCAATGCGCTCCAGCCTCGGCTTTGCCGCTTTCAGCCCGTCCGCCTCCACGCCGAAGGTCAGGTACTTGGTCTTGATGAGGCCGTTGTTGCCGCGGGCAAGCTGGTTCTGGAGCATCTGGGTGTATTCCAGACGGATGCTGTCAAAATCGTCGCCCTGCGGCGAGATGGTGATGTACCTTGCGTAATTGTCCTTGTTGGCAGACATATTCACGAAGGAGAGCTGAAAGCGCACGGAGCTGTCGAAGTAGTTGAGGAAGTCGCACCAGCCGTCAAAGATGGCGGTCTTGTCCTCGTTCTGGTTGAGCTGGTAGTTGATGTCCTGAAACTGGACGGTTTTCGTGTAGTAGCTGTCCGTCACGCGGCAGATGCCGTCGGGGAACATCCGCTGAAACGGGATGCTGTCCTGCGCGGACTTCTGTTTCTTATCCTGCCGCTTCGCTCTTGCGATGGCGGCCTCGATCTGCCTGCGTTCGGCGCGGGTGAGTTTTGTGCGGGTGGACAATGCGATACACCTCCCGGTCTAAATTGTCCTGCCGTTCCAGAACGGCGTAGAAATTATTGGTTGCGTAAGGGCGCTGCTTGGGGCGCAGGAAGCAGACCTGCACGATGTTGCGGACGATCTTTTCAAGGGGCTGTCCGTTCTTCTCATACATGGCCAGCAGGAAAAAGGGCAGCATGAGCAGGATCATGCAGATCGCCGCCGTGCTGACGCCGGTATGGGCTTTGAGCAGGAAGAACAGCGGAACGCCCAGCGCCGCGCCCGCGCCGAAGCAGACGAGCTGGCGCTTCGTCAGGTTCAGCAGCACCTTGGTCTTGACTGCGTTCAGGTCTTTGGGTACGGGAACGTATGCCATATTGGTTTACCTCCGTCAATGACTGTTGAAAATTGACTTTGCGAGACTGCTGGTTTTGAACAGGGTGAAGCAGAGCAGCACCGTATAGCCCATGCACAGCCAGATCGCCGTGGAAATGTTGTCGTCTATGAGCATATTCTGTACCAGCACCGCATAGATGGCGATGCAGATGATGATGAGAAAGCCCTGAAACGCCAAAGCCAACAGGGAGCGGAGATAATTCTGCCCCATGCCGCCCCATTCCTTGCCCATCATGGTGGCCATGGGGATGGGCGCGATGCTGGTGACGAGGTATATCTCGATCATTCTGCCGTAGATAATGATAAAGATGCAGATGGTCAGCGCCCACATGGTGAAGCCCACCACGAAGGATTGCAGCCACAGCCCCAAGAGCGTCCACACGTTCATCTCCAGCAGCCGCGCCTCAAGGTCCGCGATATGGTCGGCAAGGTTGATGGAGGTGTTGCCCACGATAAGGCCGGAGGCGCGGTTGACCACGCTCTGCGCCGCCTCGAATACGCCCATGACGATATTCCATGTGTTGGACACGATGAGCACGGCAGCCGCCGTCTTGAATACCCAGCGAAAGAATACCCATGTGTCGATGTCGTGGAGGTTATTTCGGTCTGCTATGAGCTGGATCAGCTCCAGTGTCATCACAAAGGCGAGAATCACGCCTGCAATGGGCAGGATCAGGTTGTCCGAGAGAGAGCGGATCATGCTGTAAATGCTGGCGTTCCACGCCTGCGGGGTGCTGCCGATGTGTCCCGCCGCCTCCGCGACCTTGGCGTTGACGTTATCAAAGAGGCCGGTCAGGTTGTCCATGATGCCCCCGACCAGCAGCTCCTTGAGCCATTCGGTGAATTTTTCCCATATCAAATCCAATGGGTCAGCCCTCCTTTCCCGCCCCCGCCCGTGTCAGGCGGGCAGGGGCGAAGGGTTTTACATTGCGGCATGGACGGGATTAACCGAACAGCCCTTTGAGCAGCGGCACGAGAATCATACCGATGAGCGCCACACCGCCGCCCGCCATAAGCTGTTTTATCCCCAATTAGGTGTAAAACTCTGCTCGATGGCGGGCGGCGGCGTACAAAAAATCTATATG
>ENA-ORIC01000677-ORIC01000677.1-human-gut-metagenome-genome-assembly--contig:-NODE-677-length-40547-cov-5.757944_pt1 | contig 40547 bp, 72 predicted proteins | sample MGYA00243023_ERZ508732 | MGnify/ENA primary metagenome ERZ508732 (study PRJEB26277, sample SAMN04329767) | human gut metagenome | biome: human-associated habitat | host: Homo sapiens | place: USA... | reverse complement strand
GAACGAGGAGGAGGACAAAAACAAATGAGTAAACCCAAATACATGAAAGGCGATTGCATTCGATCACTGGACGATTTGGTGCTGCAAGAAAACATCTTCTGGAACGGGAGAATTTGGAATCGAAAGTGGTTCATGAACCTAAGGAATGGAGGATATATGATAGACGCGAAGGAAATCGTGCAGGCGCTGCGGTGCTGCGCAGAGGGCGAGTGCAAAGACTGCGCCATGCATGAGGATAAGCAGCGCTGCCAAGAGAATTTATTGGACAAAGCCTCTGAAGCCATCGAGCGCCTGACCGCCGAGAACGCGAAGGCAGAAGCCGAGAGGGACGCGCTGCGGGAGAAGAAGCGGTGGATTTCCGTGACAGAAAAAATGCCAGAGTTTGATATGCCGCAGCTTGCGCTAAATGCTGACGGGGAGGCACTCATTGCAAATTACGCATACGGCGAATGGTTTGATACATGGGGGCAAGACGTCGAGGTCACCCACTGGATGCCGCTGCCGGAAGCGCCGGAGGAAGGAGACAAGGCATGAGTAAAGCTGTTTTGCTTAGCATTCGCCCGGAGTGGTGTGAGAAGATCATCAACGGGCGGAAGACCATTGAGGTGCGCAAGACGCGCCCGAAGATGAACCCGCCGTTTAAGTGCTACATCTACAAATGCGGAAACGGCAAAGTCATCGGGGAATTTCTGTGCGATGAGATCATCAACATTAACGGCGCGGGAAGGATCCCGTCGGATGCTGCGCGGCCAACCTGCCTAGAGCCTGCGGAGCTGCACCAGTATCTCGGAGCTGCCACCGGCTTCGGCTGGCACATCTCAGATTTGCGCGTTTACGATCACCCGCGCAATCTGTGGGAGTTTACCGGCCTGCGGGAGACAAAATTCGGCCTTGCGCCCGGGCCAATCACCCGCCCGCCGCAGAGCTGGCGGTATGTGGAGGAAGAGACATGGAACGACTGACAAGTCCTAATATCAACGTAGACCCGGGCACCGACCGATTTCTGCACGCCGCGATCGGCGGCAAGGAAATCGACTGGAAGCAGAGCCGGGACAGCACGCTCAACGTGATGATCAACGGCCCAACGAGCAACGGCTTTGGCAAGGATATTTTCCGCAAGATGGCCCGCGATCTGTACGGACGGCTGAAAGCCTACGAGGACACAGGATGGACACCGGAGATGCTGCGTAAGATGGGCGAAAATGCTGGGCATCTGTGGGATTTCGCGCAGGCTGCGGAAAACATGACGGTCGGACGGTTGAAAGAGCTTGCCGAGGCCGACAAGGACGGGCGCGTGGTGGTGCTGCCGCCTGAGGAAAGAACGTTAGATTTTCCATCAAAATACACTGAAATACGCGCATTGTACCATTTTTGCGTCGATCTTGGAATCAAATGCACGATAGAGCACCTGTACGACGGCTATGCAGTGCGTTTCCCGGACGGAAGTGACTTCGCACAGCATTATGGCACATATGGCGGGACGGAAGGATGCGTTGAACCGGCTATCGGGGACTCCGAATTTGACTATACTGCAGTCGGCTTGAACCTCGCGAAGGAGCTCGTGAAGAAGCACAAAGGAAAATTGGAGGCCGACCATGCATGACGAATACATCAGCCGCGAGGCGGCGGTGAAAGCGGCCAATGAATGGGTAAGCGAGGCGTGCATGGCACCCGTGATGAGGGTAAGCCGATTGCTCGATAAACTGCAAAAAGTGCCCGCTGCCGACGTTGCGGAGGTGGTGCGGTGTAAGGACTGCGAACACGCCGAACGGTATGAGCGGACAGATGGAACCGCAGGCTATTACTGCGGACACCCGCAAAACACCTTCGCCTATGGTGAGTACTGGGATCGTGTATTCAAACCGGTAAAAGAGGCAGACGATTTTTGCAGCTACGGAGAACGGAGGGAAGAATGAACATTACACTTTTGAAATATCCCACCGATGAGGACTGGGCATTTGCAAAACAGTGCGCTTTAGTCACCATCGGCAAAGAGATGAAAACAGCACCGGACATGGAGTGGAAACACGCCATTCTCCGGGCGCAGCACAGCCCTATTCGGACTCTGCAATTCGCGTTTTACTTGGAGGGTGTGCCGTACTGGGTAAGCACCCATTTAGCCCGCCACGTCCACGCACAGCCGTTTATCCGGTCACAGCGGAATGACCGGCAGGACGAATACGACCGGAACGCAGCGCGGCAGGACGCGCCTGTGAACATGATCTGGTACATGAACGCGGAAGAGCTGATGACGATCATGGAAAAGCGGTTGTGCCATCTGGCGGCGAAGGAGACACGCAAAGTCGCCAAAAAGATCCGCGAGCTAGTGATTGAGCAATGCCCGGAGTTTGTCGACCTTTTGGCCCCTCCGTGTGTGCAAACGCTCGTTTGCAGGGAAATGTACCCGTGTAAATACGAAAACGTTCTGACATGGAGGGAACCATATGGGAACGATACTGGCGATTGACCCCGGCAATATTCAATCCGGCTATGTAATCGTAGAGCATGACGGCGAGGAGATCCGCCGCGTGCTGGAGGTCGGGAAAATTGAGAACAATGTGCTGCTCCCGCTAATCGCGCAGAAGCTTTACGGGAACGGATACGACGTGGCAATCGAAATGATTGCTGGCATGGGCATGACGGTAGGCCAAGAGGTTTTTGACACCTGCGTCTGGATCGGGCGGTTCTGGCAGACCGTATTGTGGCAGGCTGGATATGGGCCGACGCAGATATTCCGCCGGGAAGAAAAGCTTGATCTGTGCGGTTCACTATCGGCCAAAGATGCAAACATCCGGCAGGCCCTTGTCGACCGCTACGCGCTCGGCCAGCCGAACTTCGGAAAGGGAACGAAAAAGGATCCCGGTTTCTTCTACGGGTTCGCCGCCGACATGTGGGCGGCTATGGCCGTTGCAACCACATATTTCGATAAGTACATCAAGGGGGTAAAGCTGTAATGGCAAATATCACGGCGGCCTGCCCCGGTTTGCGGGAAGGTGTTTACACGGCCTTGCAAACCGCGCGCGGATGGCCGGTATCTCTGCAGCCGGGCGTGTGCCGGGGCATGGCGCAAGCTGCATCCCATCTGTACGGGCAAGCGGCGAGATCGCGCATGGGATGAGGTACAAATCCAAATCACAGCAATCATTCCGGTCTATCCCGCCATGCGTCCGCGCATGGGCGAAGTGTACGACGCGGAAAAATATGAATACGTCAGCAGCATGCCCGGCTATGTTGTGCGCGTCGGTGACAAACGGGTCTGTGTGAGGGTGGACGAATGCAGGGAGATTTAAGAATCAGCCCGTATTCCGCTCCGTGTAAGGATTGCCCCGAAAAGGGCTGCGGACCGAAGCATGCCACGTGCGAGGCATACATAGCATACCGCAAGGCTGCGGACGAGTACAAAAAAAGCAAGGTAGAACGCACAGAGCGCGGGATGGAAACAAGCGGCAAGTCCGCCAGAGCGCGGAAATACGATAGGGCAAAACGCGAAGGGAGGGTACATTATTGATGGAACAGATTAAGGGGGCAAAGTACGACGAGGGCAAGCCTCGCCCGTCGCTCGTGCCGGTGGCGGCTATCGAGGCGATCATGCATGTTCGGGAGTTCGGCAAGGCAAAATACGCCGATGCGGAGGACTGGCGCAAGGTACCGCGTGAGAAGTGGCTGGACGCCCTTCTGCGCCACGTACTGCATATCTGGGATAATCCGCTGGCGCTCGACGATGAGAGCGGCTTACCGGCTCTGTGGCATGTTATAACTAACGCTGCGTTTCTGTGCGCGGCGTACAAGGACGATTTATCCAATGCACAGTTGAAGTGGGCAAAGGACGTGCTATATAAGGAGGCGACGCAATGCGAGGAACTGGATATGCCGGGACTGGTCTGCACGGAGGAGCTTTGTGATTGCTTCTCGACGCGATGTGAAAACAACTGCACGAAATATTTGGACGTTCAGGACTGCAAACAGGTAGACCCGGACAGCCCGGAGGCGCGGCCATGAGCAAGCCGCGCTACGGCTGGTGGCCCTATGCGAAATGGATGATCCGCAGCTACAAGGGCGGAGGTCTCATGACAAAGGACGAACGCGCCGCGGTCGAAGCTGCAGTCAAAGAGACAGAGCAGCTGGCCGACGGCGGCGAGCGCCTGCGGCTGATCGATCTCGTCCTCTGGAAGCGGACGCACACGCTGCAGGGGGCTGCGCTTGCGTGCTACGTCTCGGAGCGTACCGCGCAGGAGTGGCACAGGCAATTTATTCGGCTGGTGGGGCAAAAACGGAGGCTTTTGTAAAAAAGTCTGCGTCCCAGAGCCAAAAATATGGTTTACAGTTAGGAGCGTAGAGATATTCTACGCTCCTCGTTTCATTCCTTTCCATCGGCTACGCAGCGTTCTGCGGATCTTTTCTCCTCCTTGTTCCTGTATTCTCCGGTATAAATAAATTTATTTATTTATACCAGGAGATACAGGAACGAAAGGGCGAAACAAAGGAGGCCAATATGGCGAGTTTACGCGCCCTTGCTTACAAGCTGCAAACTGCGCTGATGCACAAGGGCATCAAGATAAAAATCAATCAAATGCAGGCATATTCCGAGAAAAGGGACAGGATGGTGACAAAATACGTGGTTTACGAGTACAGACCTGATGAAAAACCGAAGAATGTCACTTTGCTGGAGACCTACCAGATCGCGGATGTGGTAAAACTGCTGGCCAGCCGTTATAGCGATGGCGGATGAAAAGCTCACGCCGAAGCAGAAACGATTCTGCGAAGAATATTTAAAGTCTGGAAATGCAACAGAAGCCGCGAAAAAGGCAGGGTATAAAGAAAGCTCCGCATGCGAAATTGGGAATCAAAACTTAAGAAAACTACAGATTTCTTCCTATATTAAGCGAAGAATGGAAGAACAGGACGCCGCGCTGGTCGCTGACGCAAACGAAGTGCTGCAATTTTATTCTGCTGTTATGCGCGGAGAGGTCAAAGACCAATTTGGCATTGATGCTTCGCTTTCCGACCGCCTGAAAGCCGCTGACAGTCTGTCAAAACGCCTGGCCGCAGCAGAGCTTAAACCAAATGCGGAAAATGCAGTGCGGGTGATTATCGATGTCTGATGTTCGATTATCCGAAAAGATCGGGCCCGCCTTTTATGGCGTGGCACGTGACGTATTCCAGCATGGGCATACGCACTACGATGAGAGTGGCGGGCGAGGTTCGCTGAAATCCTCGTTTGTGTCCATCATCGTCCCAACCCTGCTTATGCAGGAGGAAAACAGGAACTGCCACGCTCTGGTGCTTCGCAAGGTCGCGAATACCATTCGTGATAGCGTTTATGCACAGTATGTCTGGGCAATCGGGGAACTTGGCGCGGCAGAATATTGGGAGGCGAAAGTCTCTCCGATGGAGCTGATCTATAAGCCTACAGGACAGAAGATCATGTTCCGAGGCGCGGACGACCCGATGAAGATCAAATCCATCAAGGTCCCGTTCGGCTATATTGCTGTTACGCACTTTGAGGAAAAAGACCAGTTTGCCGGGCGGGCGGAAATCCGAACGATTTTGCAGTCTACAATGCGCGGCGGGTCGAAGTTCTGGAATTTCGAGAGCTATAACCCGCCAATCAGCCGCGACAACTGGGCAAACAAAGATAGCCTGGAAGAGCGCGCTGATCGGCTGTGCCACAAATCTACATACTTGGAGGCCCCGCCCGAGTGGCTGGGCGAACAGTTTATTTCTGAGGCCGAACATCTGAAGGCCACGGACGAGCGGGCATATCAGCACGAATACCTCGGCATTCCGGTTGGCACAGGCGGCAACGTTTTCGACAAATTGGAGCTGCGGGAGATCACGGACGACGAGGTAAAAAGATTCGATAAGATCTACCAGGGCGTTGACTTCGGCTGGTTCCCGGATCCGTTTGCTTTTATCCGGCTGTATTATGACAAGGCACGGGAAACAATCTATCTGCTCGACGAGATATACCAGAATAAGCTATCCAACGAGCAGAGCGCAACGATGATCAAGAAGCGCGGATATGGGAACGTGCGCATCGTCTGTGATAGCGCAGAGCCAAAGAGTGTCGCTGACCTTCGGGCTATGGGGCTTCCATCATACGAAGCTATCAAAGGTCCCGGGTCAGTCGAGTATGGAATGAAGTTTCTGCAGCGCAGAACGATTGTTATTGACAAAAAACGAACGCCGCACGCTTATGATGAGTTTGTCGGCTACGAATACGAAAGGAACAAAGACGGCGATATCATCAGCGGGTACCCAGACGCGAACAATCACCTGATCGACGCGACGCGGTATGCCCTAGAGCCCGTAAGCCGCAGAATGGGAGTTATTGCATGACGGTTATCGATAAGCTGAAAGAGCTTGGATATACAACGATCCCGGAGGATTTTTATACATACGTATCCCTTTGGAAGTCGTGGTATGTTGGCAAAGTCAAGGGCTTCCATCAGTATCGACGCTATAACGGCCACAAGTGGACAAAATGCAACCGCGCAAGTCTCGGCATGGCGAAAAAGGTCTGCGAAGACTGGGCAAATCTTCTGATGAATGAGAAAGTCCAGATCACGCTCAAAGGCCGGAGAGAGCAGGAGTTTGTCGACAGAGTTCTGACGGCAAACAACTTTACGGTCAAGTCGAACGAGATGCAGGAAATGAAATCTGCACTCGGAACCGTGGCATACATCCCCCGCGTAGTAGGTCAAGCTGTCAACGAGAGCGGCGAGATCGTGCGGGGCGAAGCTTCTAGCATCGAGCTAGACTATGTGACGATCGAACATATTTTCCCGCTGGCTTGGCAAAACGGAATTATTACGGAATGCGCGTTCGACAGCATGGTCACGCGGACAGGAAAGAATTACCTGTACTTGCAAATCCATCGGAAGGACGAAAACGGCCTTTACGTCATCGAGAACAGTATTTACCGCTACGAAAACGAGACGCTTTCTGACGCTCTGCTGACAGAGGTTCCGGGATTTGAGCGGATCCCTCCCGTGGTGCATACGGGAAGCGACAAGCGGCAGTTTGTCATCGACCGGCCGAACATTGCAAATAACCTTGATTATCTGCTTCCGGTTGGCATTTCCGTGTATGCGAATGCAATCGATGTTCTGTGCGGTGTGGATTGCGCCTATGACTGTTACGTCAATGAGTTTGAAAACGGCCCAATGATGATGATGATCAAAATGCCCGCTACAAGGTGGGAGGACGACGAACCGACGCTTGATGACAATGATCGGCGCTTTTATCTGCTCCCGGAAGATACACAGCAAGGGAACGTTGTGGAGACGATTTCCCCGACCCTTCGGACGGAACAACTGAATGTGGGCCTGCAAGACCATCTGAACATGCTGTCCAGTAAGTGTGGCTTCGGAGAGACTTATTACCGTTTTAATGGCGGTAGCGTCGCGACAGCCACACAGGTCATCAGCGAGAACAGCACCATGTTCCGCACCATCAAAAAGCATGAAATTGTTCTCGAACAGGTGCTTGTAGAACTATGCCGGATCCTTCTCCGGCTTGGGAATACCGCGATGAACGCGGGGCTGAACGAGGATGTGGAGATCAGCATTGATTTCGACGATTCTATCATTGAGGATAAGGCCACTGACTTTTCTCGCGATATGCAGCTTCTTAATGCTGGGATTATGAACGACTGGGAGTTCCGCATGAAGTGGATGAACGAAGACGAGGAGACCGCAAAAGCAGCACTTCCCAAAATGCAGGATATGACGACCGATGGGCAGGATGAGGTCGAGTAATGGCGCACTATCCATTTACTCCGGAACTGCTTGATGCACTTCCCGAAGAACTCGCTGAACTCTTCCGAGGACTTGAAGATGCGCTGCTTGATGAGATTTGCAGCCGCCTTGCACTGAAAGATCAGCTGAACGAAGTGACGGTTCAGGCGATTCGGGCGCTGCGGTTGCATGGCATCGATACAAAAGACGTCGAAAAGGCCATCCAGAAAACATCTGGGATCAGTGAAAAGAAGCTCAACAAGCTTTTTGACGATGTAATAGCCAGAAACCAGAAGTATTATACCGACGTCATTGATATGGCGGGGCTGACGCAGCCAGAAATGCTGGTCGATGCGCCTGTGATCGCCGCGATCCGGGCGCAGACACTTGATGAATTTCACAATATCACAGCTTCTATGGGCTTTCTGGTGGATAACGGCAGGACCATGCTGCGCCCGGCCAAAGCGTACCAATGGGCACTCGATTCTGCCGCCCTGCAGATCCAGACCGGCGCGGTCAGCTATAATCAGGCCATCAAGCCAGCGGTGCAGCAGCTTGCAAAGAGCGGCATAAAAACGGTCAATTATGAAAGCGGCCATGTTGACCAGATCGACGTCGCCGTGCGCCGCGCGGTGATGACCGGCGTCAACCAGATATGCGATCAATATACAAAGCAGTCAGCAGAATACCTGCAGACGCGGTATTTTGAGATATCCGCACATTCCGGTGCCCGAGACAAGCCCGGCCATTCTCCGTGGTCGAGCCACAAGGACTGGCAAGGGAAAGTCTATTACCAAAGTGAAAACGGTGAGCCTGATCCGATGGGTCTTTACGATGACCTTGTAGCTACTACCGGCTATGGATACGTCGATGGTCTGACCGGCGCGAACTGCCGCCATCATAAATACCCCTTTATTCCCGGAGTTTCAGAGCGCACTTACACCGATGACCAGCTTAAGCATATCGATGACGGGCTGGGGTGCGAATTCCAGGGGAAAAAGTATTCCGCATACGAGGCAACGCAGATGCAGCGCAAAATTGAGCGCACCATACGCAAATTAAAGCGCAAGAAAGCCGGTTATAACGCCGCTGGTCTGGCAAACGACGAACAGGCGGTAAGTATTCGCATCCAGAGGCAAAGACGCCAATACAAGGCGTTCAGCAAGGCCGCGGGGCTGCCGGAACAGCGAGAAAGGATGAAGGTGCTGTATTGATCGACGAAAAACTGAAAGCCGCCATTGAGCGGGCGCTTGCTGATGGCTGCCGTGTGCAGCTGAAGCGAATGAAAGACGGCACGATCAAAGCGCAGATCGTAAAAATGGAAGAGATCAAAAAATAAATACCTTCCCGCAGCGCAATGGAGCGCGCGGAAGTGGCACGAAGAGTCAGTTTGTAAGGGTTTCTTACAGGGTGGCTCTTTTTTCTTTGTAATCAATGGGCGACGGCCCTTAAACGGAGGCTTTTTATGGCAGAAGAACCCAACGTGCAGGGCACGGGAATCACTGCTCCCGAGCAGGAAAAAACGTTCACGCAGGCTGATGTCGATAAACTCATCCAGACGAGGCTCGATCGCGAACGGAAAAAGTACCCCAGCGAGGAAGAAATCACCGCCTATCGGACTTGGAAGGACAGTCAGCAGACCGAACAGGAGCGTCAGGCCAAGCAGGCAAAAGACCTTGCGGACAGCAAAGCGGCTCTTTCTGCCTCACAGGCAGAGGTCGAGCAGCTGCGGCGCGATAAATACGTGCTGAGCAAGGGCCTGACCGGCGAGGATGCCGAATTTGTTGCGTTTAAGGCTATGAAGATGGTCAACGACAAGACCACGTTTGAGCAGGCTGTCGACGCATTGACCGCAAACCGAAAGAAAGCAACATTCGACTGGACAGCCCCGACAGGAGGCGGCACAAAGGAAAACACAGCAAATCAGCAGATGAACGCCCTGATTCGTGGCGCTCTCAGATAAGAAAAGGAGTTATATATGCCGACTATTGATCGCAATTCTCTTTCCGGTCTTATTCCGGAACCCGTAACCCGTGACATCATGCAGGGCGCTATCGCAGAGTCCGCAGTCCTGCGCATGGGCCGCAGACTGGCGAATATGTCCAGCAAGACCCAGACCATCAACGTGCTCGACGCCCTGCCGTCTGCATTCTTTGTCAATGGTGAAGCGACCGACACTGGCGCTGGCGAAGCATTCAAGCAGACCACCAAGATGGCGTGGGACAAGAAGAAACTGTACGCCGAGGAAATCGCCGTCATCGTTCCGATCCCTGAAGCTGCCCTGGACGATGCAGACTATGACATTTGGGGCGAGGTCCGCCCGAGACTGACCGAGGCTTTCGGCAAGGTTATTGATGCGGCTATCCTGTTCGGCACGAACAAGCCGAGCACGTGGCGTGACGGCGTTGTTCCTTCGGCCATCGCTGCTGGCAACGGCGTGCCCGTCGGTACGAGCGTCTTTGACGACATCATGGGCGAGGGCGGCCTGATCGCAAAGGTCGAACTCGACGGTTTCAACCCGAATGGCGTTATGTCCGCGATCCAGATGCGCGGCAAGCTTCGTGGCCTGAAGGACACGACCGGCCAGCCCATCTTCAAGTCCGACATGCAGGGCGCGACCCGCTATGGCCTTGACGGCATGGATATGTACTTCCCGATGAACGGCGCATTTGACCCGTCTCAGGCGCAGATGATCGTCGGCGACTGGTCGCAGCTGGTCTATGCAATCCGGCAGGACATGACCTTCAAGATCTTCACCGAGGGCGTCATTCAGGACCCGACCACGAAGGCGATCACTTACAACCTCATGCAAAACGATATGGTCGCGCTGCGTGCGGTCATGCGCCTCGGCTGGGAAATCGCCAACCCGGTCAACGCTTACAACGCGGGCATTACCAACCCGTTCCCGTTCTCGGTCTACGGCAAGGCTGGCACGGTCTCCACTGTGACCGTCGCCCCGGCAACCGCGACCGTGGCGAAGGGCGCAAGCAAAGCATTTTCCGCCTCCGTTGCGGGTGAAGGCATCGTAAGTGGCGACGTCGAGTGGAGCCAGAGCGGTGCAAAGTCGTCTATCACGGAAGGCGGCGTGCTGACGGTCGCGTCCAATGAGACGTCCGCGAGCATTACCGTCACTGCAAAGTCGAAGCAGGACAGCACTAAGACCGGCACGGCAACTGTTACGGTCGGTTCGTAAAAAATGAAAGGAGCTGGTACGAATGATCTATGCCGACTATGAATTTTACTCCGGCTGCTATTACGGCAACGTCAACGAGGAGGATTTTCATCGTCTGGCCGTTCGTGCCAGCTCCTTCCTCGATTATTACACGCAGAACCGGGTAAAGAACCGCGCGGATCTGCATGAGGTGAAAATGGCATGCTGCGCGCTGGTCGACAGGTACAAGACCATCGAAGCTGCACAGGATCTTGCACAGAAGAACCTTACCGCCGGGCTTGCATCTGATTTCGGTGAATTGCAGAGCGAGACTGTGGGCGGTTACTCCCGCACGTTCCGAAGCAGCGGCGATTCTTCCGTTTCGGCCATGAAAGCCGCGGACAATCTGAAAGCGACGCTTGCGGCCACGGCGCGCGAATACCTGGCGCATACCGGCCTGCTGTACAGAGGGAGGTGCTTTTCATGTACGCTCCCCACACTGTAACCATCTACAACGTCACGCAGGAAACAGACCAGACCACGTTCAAAGACGTGCAAAAGTCTTATATCACAGTCCTCCGTGGCGTGATGCTGCAGGCGTCCAAAGCCGCAAATGTCCGCCAAAGCGGGCTAGAGGGCGCGGACGCTGTCAACCTGTATATTCCATTCTCCACGCCCGCTGTGGATGGCGTGACGGGCGCTGCGAAGCGCTACGTCGGGCCACAGGAATTCTGGCGAGCAGTCGATAAAAGCGGGCTCTGGACGCTCTCGACGGACGGCAACGGCGGCACGACCTTTTTTGTCAAGGGCGAAGTCGTTGAGCCGGAGAAGACCGAGGAAGCGATTGAAATGCTCTACGACGACGTTTACAAGGTCACGAAGGTAGACATGAAGGACCTCGGCAGCGCTGATATGCAGCACTGGGAAGTCGGAGGATCCTGATGTGCTGAAATTCTCCGTGGAAACGTCCGGGCTTAATGCAATCGCAGAAAAGCTGAAAGAGGTATGCAGCCGAGCGGAGCATATTGTTGCAGTTCAAGTTCGGAAGGACACAAGCCCATATGTTCCGTTTTTGACTGGCTCCCTCGATGAGAGAACGCGCGTGGACGGGAATACAGTCACCTACCCCGGCCCATACGCGCGGTTCCTCTACCACGGGAAGGTCATGATCGACCCGGAGACCGGAAGCACATACGCGCCGAAGGGCGGGACGAAGGTGCTGACCGACAAGAATCTTGTGTTCAATACCTCTGGACATTCTCAGGCCCAATCGCACTGGTTCGAGGCATCGAAAGCTGAAAACCTTGATAAATGGATCCGCGTTGCGGACAAGGCGGTGAAACATGGACTCTGAAAAACAGAAAAAGTTGGTATCAGCGGAAGAAGAACAGGATATCGCCCGAAAGATGATGGTCTGGGCGAACTCCTTTTCGGACGACGATATGCCAGCCGCGACGATCAACTATGAATTTCTCGCCGCAGATTCCGCAAGTATGGCGCTGTCCGCCATTCAGGGCGCGTACATCACGCGGAAATACCTGCTTGGCGGGCATGAAGCAGAATACCAATTTAAGATCATCGCCCGCATCATCCCCGGCAGCAGCAACGATAAGCGCCTGAAATGCGACGCCATGCTCAACCGCTTCGGAGACTGGGCTATGCAAAATTACCCGTCTTTGGGCGACGGGATGCGCGTCCGGCGCGTGGAAGCGTCCAGCCGTGCGGCTCTGTTCGCCCGGTACGATGACGGTACAGAAGACCATCAGATACTTATGAAACTGACATATGAGGTGATTTAACTATGGCAGATATGACCTTTAATACCACTTCCGGCCAGACCATTGACCGAGAATTGCTGATCGCATACCTGAACACCGGCGAGTCGGCGACGCCCGTCTGGTCTCCGTTCGGTAAGCGCGTCACCGACTCCAGTATGGAATATGACTGGCAGGAGGATTCCAGCAAGGATATCCTCGGCACGACCAGAACCACCATGAAGAAGCCCATCATCACGCAGAGCTTTGACCCGTGCGAGCTGGATTCTGGCGACGCGGCGCTCGTCAAGCTGTGGAATCTGGCCGTCAAGGATCAGGACGCGGCTGCGCTGGCGAACCGGGATGTTCTCATTGTCCACCACTACGCAGGTACGGCTAAGACGGCGGTTTTTGCGGAGCGCTACGACGGGACGATGGTCAAGCCCACGAGCCTCGGCGGCGAGGGCGGCGGTTTCGTCGGTATGCCGTTCGACGTGACGCTGGGCGGCACGCGCACGACCGGCACGGCTGCGATCGGCAGCAACGGCGCGATCACGTTTACGCCGGACTCCGCAGCCTGATGGAGGGACGATAAATGGCAGATATCAGATTTGATACCGGCGTCGTTGCTTTCAACCTGAACGATAAGATCGAAGTTTCCTTCAATCCTACCGACAGCGCGGTTGTAGAGAAGATCTACAGCACGTTCGAGGAACTGGACAGAAAGCAGGAAGCATACAAAGCGGAGATCGAAAAGTGCGCCGACAAGAAGGAGATCTTCGAGATCGCACGCCGCCGTGACGCGGAAATGCGGGACATGATCGACGGTCTGTTTGAAAAGCCGGTCTGCGCAGCGCTGTTTGGCACTATGAATGTCTACGCGCTGGCCGACGGCTTGCCGGTCTGGTGCAATCTGATGCTGGCCGTGATCGACCAGATCGACACAACGTTCAGCCGCGAACAGAAGCGCACGAACCCCCGTATCGCAAAATACACAGATAGATGGAAAAAGTAATCTATTCCCTGCCGACTTCGGTTGAGGTCAACGGAACAGAATACACCATCCAGTCAGATTATCGGGCGGTGCTGGATATCCTCACCGCCCTTTCTGATGGTGATCTCGACGAACAGGACAAAGCCGAAGCTGCGTTGACTATCTTCTATCCGGAGTTCTCGTCAATGCCTGCGTCGGATTACCAAGAAGCGCTGAATCAGTGCTTCCGGTTTATCGACCACGGGCAGGGGGCAAAGACGCAGGGAAAACAGCCCGCCGTTATGTCGTGGGAGCAGGATTTTGACATGATCATTTCCCCGGTCAACCGGATCGCTGGCTGCGAAGTCCGCAGTCTCCCATATCTCCATTGGTGGTCGTTTTTGTCGTACTACATGGAGATTGGCGATTGCCTCTTTGCGCAGGTCGTTGCGATCCGGGACAAAAAGGCCCGCGGGAAGCCGCTGGATAAGCAGGAGCGCGAATTCTACCGGCGGAACCGGAAAATGGTCGACCTGAAAACGACCTACACGGAGGCAGAGCAGAATCTACTTGCCGCGTGGGGGATCGGGGCACCAAAGCAAACATAAGGTGGTGAAACTATGGCGGACGGCAAGGTTGTTATTGCGGTCGATGCTGATGCAAAACAGGCTCAAAAAGAGCTGGATAAGGTCACAAAATCCATCGAAAAGATCCAAGCTGACCTGAACAAAAGCACTGGAGAACAGAGCGGGATCAAAGCAGAGCTGGACGCGGCAAAAGCATCCGCGAAGCAAACCGAAGATGCAATTCGGTCTCTGAAAACCGAGGCATCGCAGCTGACGCAAATAACGTCCGGCACTGTTTCTGTTGACCCAGCTCAATTTATCGCTGCGCAGGAGCGGCAGGCTGCCGTTACCGCGCAGCTGAAAGAGCAAGAGGCGGCTCTTGCCAAGCAGGACAAGGCGGTCGAGGCGCTTGATGCAAAATATGCCCGCGTGACCGACAAGGTGATCCAGCAAACAGCGGCACTTGACGATGCAAAAGAAAAGGCCGGAGCGCTCACGAAACAGATCACAAATGCGGGCGGTGCGTCCGAACGCATGGCCGAGGCGGCGTCGCGCGTTGAAAAGAGTATGTCCAAGTTTGGGAACCGGATCAGCGGACTTTTTAAGCGCGCGTTGGTATTTACGCTCATTTCCCGTGGCCTCTCTCAGCTGCGCAGCTGGCTTGGCGAGACGATCATGCAGAATGATGCAGCCCGTGCGTCTATCGCTCGGCTGAAAGCCGCCCTTTTGACGCTGGCACAGCCGATTCTTGAAGTTGTGATCCCGGTTTTTGTGAAGCTGGTCAACATTCTTACTCAGGTTGTGACGGCAATTGCAAAATTTTTCGGTATGCTGTCCGGTAAAAGCTGGGGCACGCAAGTATCTGCGGCAAAGGGCCTGACCGAAGAGAAGGAAGCACTCGAGGGCGTAGGTTCTGCCGCTGAGGATGCGAGCAAGAGCATGGCGAGCTTCGACGAGATCAACCAGATCACAAGCAATCAGGCGTCGGATGCTGGCGGCGGTGGCGGCGGCTCTTCCGGCACGGAGGGCATCACCCCGGATTTCTCGAATCTTGATATGGCAGAAGACAAACTGCATGATATTCTCGGGATTGTCGGTGCGATTGCGGCCGGTTTGCTTGCGTGGAAAATCGCGAGTATGTTTACAGATGATCTCAGCAAGATCGGTGGCATTGCACTTGCCGCGGCGGGCGCGTTTGCGCTTATCTATTTCTGGCTGGACGCATGGAAAAACGGAATCGATTTGCAGAACTTCGCCGGTATGCTGGCTGGACTCGTGGCGTTGGCTGGTGGCCTTGCGATTGCATTTGGCGCAACTGCTGCGGGCATTGCCCTTGTAGTAGGCGGTCTTGCAATGCTGATTGTCGGCATTAAAGATGTGATTGAAAACGGCCTGACGTTAGAAAATACGTTGACGATTATCGCCGGGCTTCTTGCCGCTGGCATTGGTATCGGTCTTCTGACTGGAAACTGGATCCCGCTACTCATTGCGGCAATTGCGTCCGTTCTGCTGGCCCTTGTGTACTTCACCGGGCACGGTGAAGAGCTTATCAGCGGCCTGAAAGATGTTGTTGAGGGTTTCGGCAAGTTTTTCAAAGGCGTTTTCTCAGGCGATTTGAAGCTCGCAGCAGAGGGCGCAAAGCAGATCTGGGAAGGTATGAAAAAAACGTGGAACGCCATTGTAAGCTCCATCCGCGATGCGTGGAATGCGTTCATCACGTGGATGCAGTCTAAGAACCCAGCGCTGGCCGCGATCTTTCAGACTATCGGGAAATTGTTTTCCGACCAGTACAACGCATGGGTAAAAATCCTGAAAGGTTTGATCACGTTCCTGACCGGCATTTTCACAGGCGACTGGAAAAAGGCTTGGAACGGTGTGCTCGAAATTTTGAAGGGTATCTGGAATCTAATTGTCGGCACGGTTGAGGGCGCAATCAATTTCATCATTGACGGTATCAATCTCCTAATTTCCGCGCTGAATAAAATTCAGGTCAACATTCCCGAGTGGGTCCCGTTGTTGGGCGGCAAGACCTTCGGCATCAACATTGCGCCGGTCAGTAGAATCGAGCTTCCCCGTCTCGCCTCCGGCGCGGTCATCCCGCCGAACCGGGAATTCCTCGCGGTGCTGGGAGACCAGAAGAGCGGGACGAATATTGAGACGCCGCTGGAAACCATGCTGCAGGCGTTCCGGCAGGCACTCAACGAGAATGGAGGCAGCGGCCGGAGCATCACGGTCGTGCTCGAGATGGACAAGCGGGAGTTCGCCCGCGCCGTCTACAAGGCAAACAATGATGAGACGCAGCGTGTCGGCGTGAAGCTCGCGGGGGTGAAAGCATGAATAGTGTATTGAGCCTTGACGGAAAAGCGTATCCGAATCTGCACGTCGTGAGTCTGAAACGTTCGTTCTCCGTGCTTGATGGCGACAATGCCGGGCGCGTGATGACCGGCGCAATGACGCGCGACATCATCGGCACCTATTACAATTACAGTCTGGAAATTGATTCCGTGACATCGAACCCCGAGGAATACGACGAGTTTTATGAAACGATCTCCGCACCGGCAGACAGCCACGTACTGACAGTCCCCTATGCGCAGACGACCATGACGTTCGACGCGTATGTTGCAAATGGCGACGATGAACTGGCGTCCAGCTATGCCGGGAAAAACAGCTGGCAGAACCTGACCGTCAATTTTGTTGCCATGAAGCCCAAGAGGACCCCGGCATGAGCGTGAGAGTAGTATATGAGGACGTCGCGGTCGGCGCTGCAGCTGCGTCGACAGTAACGACGACGGCGAGAAAAGACTTTGCCAACCCTGCTCTGATCCCCTACGGTACAGACGCCGGGCTGCTGGCGTCATTCGAGCAGAATCAGTGGGTTCTTGACGGGACGCGCGTCTTGCTCGGGAGCCAGCGGGCCGCATTCTGGTCCGCGGTGCAAAGCAACGACGACTGCACGTTTGACGCAGCACCGACGATCACGATCTCCCTGAACGGTCAGTTCTCGTCCCCGGGCATTTTCTTCTACTTCGACGGCTCGGAGGGTGACTATTGCAGTGAGATCGTCCTGACGTGGTACAACGGCGAAGAACAGCTTGCGAGCAAGACCTTCACGCCGAACTCGTACAAGTATTTCTGCGAGCAGCAGGTCGACCTATATAACAAGCTCGTCATCCAGATCAATAAGACGAATCTGCCAAAGCACTACGCGAAGATTTCACAGATCTTCTTTGGCATCGTCCGGGAATTTGAGCGGGCGGAACTCCGCTCCGTCAGAGTGACGGAGGGCCTGAACATCATTTCAGACGATCTGGAGATCAACACGCTCGACTTCTCGCTGGACAGTGCGGATGACATTGATTACGTCTTCCAGCAGAAGCAGCCCGTCAGCGCGTATGACTCGGATCACCTGATCGGCGTGTTTTACATCGAATCGTCCTCCCGCAAGAGCGTCAGCGTCTATGATGTCTCCTGTATCGATGCCCTCGGCGTCATGGACAGTGAGCCGTTTGCGGCTGCGATCTATTCCGGCGCGTCCGCAAAGACGCTGATACAGACGATCCTTGCCGGGCACTTCACACTGGAATACGACTCCGCGCTGGATGACGCGAAGGTCACGGGCTACATCCCGGACTGCACGAAGCGCGAGGCGCTGCAGCAGATCGCATTCGCGATCTGCGCCACCATCGACACCAGCGGCACGCGCGGGATCAAGGTGCGGAAGCTCCCGGCTGACGAACCGGTGGAGATCCCGCTGGACCGGATCTATACCGGCGGCAGCGTGGAGACGTCCTCCCCGGTGACGGAGGTGCGCGTGACGGCGCATGCGTATAAAACGACCGGCAGCGGTGACAGCGTAGAGGTCGACGGCACGACGTATTACCACACGACGACCGTCACGACGAAGACCAACCCGAAGGTCACGGCTACGACGAAGCCGAATGTTGTTGAGGTCAAGGACGCGACACTGGTCAGCAGCAGTAACGTCGCTGCGGTCGCCCAGCACGTCTACGACTATTACATGCGCCGCCAGCGCCACAGCGCACGGATCGTCATGGACGGCGAGACCCCCGGCGATTACGTCAAAACGACAACGCCGTGGGGCAGCACGATCACCGGTACGATCACCAGCATGGGTATCCGCCTCAGCGGTATTGCAGCGGCGGATTGCGAAATTGTAGGATCCTGAGAAACGGAGGTACATCCTATGGTTCAGGGTGATGCCTATAACATCGATATTTCCATTACGAACAACGGCGAAGCGCTCGAGATCAACGATATCGAGGCCGTCGAGGTCTCGCTTCTGTACCTGCAGAAGAAATACCCCGGCGAAGTCGAATACAAGGACGGGAAGTTCCGCTTCCCGCTGACGCAGCAGGAGACATTCAAGCTCCCGAAGACCTGCCAGATGCAGGTGCGTGTGAAATTTACCTCGGGGGACGTCATCGGCTCCCCGATCCAGCAGATCGACGTTCTGCACGCGCTGTCAAAGGTGGTGCTGTAATGGTTCCAGTGACGCCGGTCACGTTTGAGCTGGCCGGAAATCGCGCGCTGCGCTTTGACACCGGCGGAGGCAGCGACGTCTCCTTCGGCTTCTCGGCCTCCATATCCGCCGGGGGTGCCAAGCCTTACACCGGGGCATACGAGGTCACGCCCAAGATCTATGAGGCAGTCTCGCTGGAAACGAAGGACCGCTTCCTGAAAGACAATGTAACCGTCAAGAAGATCCCCCAGTATATCGTCTCGAACGATGCGGGGGGTGCAACACTCATTATGGGGGATGAATATTATGGCTAATCAATATGTAAACAAGGTTATCATTGGTACTGAAGTTAAACTCGACCTTACTCAGGACGATATCACTCCTGATAAGCTGGCTGAGGGCATTAAAGCCCATGACAAATCTGGCGCATCTATCGTTGGTACAAGCACAAAGGATGCTGACACCAGCGATGCAACTGCCGTTGCTGCAGAAATTCTGAAGGATAAGACAGCATATGTGGCAGGCTCCAAGCTGACTGGTACGATGCCCAACAATGGGGCAAAGTACTTGAAAATCACTAGTAAGGACACTCCTGTGCCTATTCCGATGGGTTTTCACGACGGTTCTGGTGATGCTGCTATCGACGCTGATGAGGCTGCAAAGCTGATCCCAGCCAACATTCGTGAGGGTATTACAGTGCTCGGTGTTGAGGGCACTATGTCTGGCTCCGAAGGCGTAAAGCCTCAGGCGAAGACAGTTACTCCGACATTCGCACAACAGGAAGTTACACCTGACAGTCCTGATTACAATTATCTGTCTTCTGTGACGGTTGCTGCAATTCCTGTCACCTATACCGATAACGCTCAGGGAGGCCAGACGCTGAAAGTAGGTGCTTAATCGTGGCAGTCAACAAGGTTGAGATCAACGGTGAAGTAAAGCTCGATCTGACACAGGACACCGTTACGGCGGCAAAGCTTGCACAGGGCGAGACTGCGCACGATGCGAGTGGCGGGCTGATTACCGGCACCATGACTGTCCCGCAACTGCAGATTGTCGTTACGACGAGCGCGGGCGCAACAGTTACAGCTGCGAAGGGTAGCAAGACGGTTTCTGGCACAGCTGATGCGAGTGGGAACTGCACGTTGACAGTTAGTGAAACTGGGACGTGGACAGTGACTGCAATGGCAGGGAGTTCTCATAAGTCAGTTGAGGTTGCGGTCGGAACTAGTAGTGTTGGTCTTGCACTAGTTAGCAGTGTATTTAGTGAGAACGATTGGTCTACTATTATCGAAGCTTGCCAATCTGGTGAAGTTCCCAGTACGTGGGCTGTTGGTGATCAGAAAGTCATGACTATCGGTGGGCATGACTATCAAATAGACATTATTGGTAAAAGTCATGACACTTATGCTGATGGCTCCGGCAAAGCTCCACTGACATTCCAGCTGCATGAGTTGTACTATGATAAAAAAGTAATGACTGCTTCTAGCAATAGCTATGCTTCGTGGGATACTTGCGTTATGAGAACTACTCATCTGCCAGCAATTCTGGATCTTATGCCTGACGAGGTAAAAAATGCGGTTAAAGTAGTGTCTAAACTGTCTGGACACTATCGTAGTTCCAAAAATTATACTACCACTGTTAAAGACAAACTGTTCATTCTGTCAAGATACGAGATATTGGGCTATGCTGGTGACTACGGAATTGACGGAGCTGTAGATGGAACTATATACGAATACTATCGAACGGATAATGATACAAAGATTAAGAAGACGTGGCGCGGTTCGGCTGCATCGTGGGTGCAGAGAACGCCATCGCACTCTCCGAGGACCGGATTTACACTTGTACAAGCTGATGGTTCGCTCTACACCTATGCTGACGGAGATTCTACAGCTTTTTCCTTTGGATTCTGCTTCTAACCATGTAGATATGACCTCTAAGGTCATTCTGATAACAAGCCGACGGGCGTTAAGGAGCTTCTATGAGTACGATTATTGACACCCTCATCACCGACCGAACGGCAGCGGACGTCGCACGCGTGCACGAGTTGGCCGTGAAGGGCTACGCGGGCATGACGGCGGCGGAGCTGGCGGAGTGGCTGGCGGGGATGAAGGGCGCATACAACGCCGTTGACCTCAACCGCGTCGGGACGGCGCTGAACTACCTCCGCGACCGCCTGACCGGCGTCTGCGGCAGGGATATCACGTGGCAGGCGAAGACAGATTGGGCTATGACGGACGTTATAACAGTCGCACAGGGCAACGCATATCACGACCAGATCAGCGACGTCCGCGCCGCGCTCACCTACCCCGCAAATGCCCCGGATGTGCCGGAGATCGCGTTGCTGACGTATGCGGGCGCAAACGATATCGAACGCATCCTGACCATCTGCGAGACGCTGGTCGACAATGTGATAAATGCGTTTCGCTACACCGGCGCGGCGGAGTGCACCGCGGGAGGATTACTATGACAGACAGACAACCGACACAGGTACTGGCGAACGGGGCCATCCGCTATGGCATCTACCGCGCGGATGGCACGCTCGACCACTATGAATATCTCCGGCGCGAGGACGCGCCGACCGTCGAGGGAACGCCTCTCAGCAAGGCAAATCTTCTCTCGGACGCCACAGCTTCGAAGCTCTGGCCCGGCAGCAACAAACCGGAGGACCCAACTGTCAACCAGGCATTTGAAAAGCTATCGAAGGGTATGCACCTCATCGGCGATATCGAGCTGACGTCCCGTGAAGCACCGTCTTCCGCGTGGTTGCCCTGTGATGGACGCTACATTTCGCAGGCTGATTATCCTGAGCTGTTTAACATTTTGCGCGTGTCTGCAAGTCAGGGCAACTGGGACACACAGGTCGTAGACACAAATAGTGCCCCCAACGGCCAGGGCGATATTATATCGTATGCAAACGGCGTATGGTTCCGCACTAGAGTGCAGATTGGTGACGCTGAGTACTCAGAAGAACCTCACGATGCTAAAATGTGGTACTCAAATGACAACATGAATTCATGGCATGCGATATCTGTAGCGAGCAATATTCGGCAACTTACTCCTGTACACTACTATGAAAATAAGTATGTCTGTATTGCTTTGAAGTACATTTCAGTCAACAGCGATTATATAGGATATATCTACTATGCGAAGCAACCTGGAGGGCCATGGACCTTAGGTCAGGAAGCAGGTGCAACAGAGCGTTCCTCGTTTAAACCGGGCGGTAGTGCCTACGATATCATTACAGATGGCTCTAAATACTATTTGGTAATGAAAATGCAGGGTTACATGCAGTCTTCTACCAGTCTATTTCCTCCAGCGTGGCAGACCAGCTCCTATGATGGCCAACAGATGGTAAAAAACGTTGTATATAACGAATCTGACGGTTATTTCTACGGCGCTAAAGGTTACGAGAATTCCTTAAGTGCATTCCAGTTAGCTCGAACGCGGACGCCAGAGAGCTATGCGTCCTGGCAGGTTATATACGCCAATAATGGCTATTATAGTGGCATCGCTGCTAGCGGTAATATAATAATAGCAGCAGACGCTACAAACAATAATTCTCGTTTCTACGTCTACTCGGTTGATGGAGGTAAAACCTTTAAAACCGCGACCCTCTCAGTGTACCCAATAGTAAGCTCGCAGCGCGATTGGATAAAAATATTTAACGGAATTGTTGTGCTGGCTGCACGTACGTCTTCACAGGCAACTGTTGGAGTTGCTAAGCTGCTGTATACAGATGATCTAACTCAAGGATTCTTATCCGTAGACACTCCGGCAAACGTTAACACCTTTGCGGGTAATGACTCCGGGTTGATTGTTGGCGCATTAACATCTCAGGGCTCTTCTAGCATCAATGTCTATAGAGATTTTACGTACGAAGCGAAAAAAATTCCAACGATCACTCCGGACAGTCGCAGTCATGCCTACATCAAGGCCGTGGAGGAATGAGCCATGCGGGACAGAAAAGGGACGAACGATCTGGCGAACGGCGCGGTCTGCTACGGGGCCTATGACGCGGCGGGGAATCTGCTGCGTCAGGTCTGGCTCCGGCTGGAAGACGAACCGCTGGCCGAGGAAACTCCGCTCGTCAAGGCGAATCTGCTGACCGACGAAACTGCCGCCCTCCTCTGGACGGTGGGCGACGCTCCGGCCGACCCGACCATCAACGACGCGCTGGACAAGCTCTCCACGCCGCAATACAAGATCGGCGATCTGCTCGTCACCGTGCGGGAGCTGGCCGCCCCGTGGCACGCCTGCGACGGCTCGGCCTTCTCGCAGACGGACTACCCGGAGCTTTATAACCAGCTCGGCGGCAATGCGCTGCCGAACGTCAGCTATTCCGACGACACAGTGACCTACATCAAAATGGCCAACGACTGACCGCCGGGAAATACATAAAAGAGGTAAAAACATGGATGCTGGAACCATCACGATCATCTGCGCCGTCCTCGGCTCGTCCGCGCTGACGACGGTCATTCAGGCCATCGTCGGCGCAGCGCAGAAGAAGAAAACACAGGCAGACTCCCAGGGCGACCATCTGGCCGAGATCGACAAAAAGCTCGACAAGATGCAGAAGCACCAGGATGAGCAATACCTGTCTATCCTGCGCCTGACGATCATGTCAGAGGAGATGCCGATGTCGGAGCGATTGATCGCGGGCAAAAAATACGTAGATCTGGGAGGAAACGGGGACGTCAAGCAATTCCTGCATCAGCTGGAAGTGCAGTGTGAAAGGAAGTGACGATGTGAGATTCAAACTCCGCTGGACAAAAGGCGAAATGTCCAAGACCATCGTGTTCTACTGCATCCGCGTGCTGACCCTCACGCTCGTGTGGGCGGTGCTGCTCGAGACAATCGCGGTCCTGTTTCAGCTGGATATCGATCTTTCCGCCGTGCTGACGTTCACCGCCGCGGCGTTCGGCGGTGAGCTGCTTCTGCTCGCGTTCAAGCGGGTCTTCGCAAAAAAGGGCAAAGACGAATAACCGGAACCACGAAAGGGGTACATATGGAAAACATCATCAAGCGGCTCGGGAATCTCCTGAGCGTCAAATCCATCGTTACACTTGGCCTGACCATCATCTTCGCCGTTCTCGCCCTGCGGGGCGATATCTCCGGCAAGGACTTCCTGACGATCTTCCTGACGGTCATCACCTTCTACTTCGGCACCCAGAGCCAGAAGGTGCAGGACGCCATCGAGGGCGGCAGCACGAAGGAGGATACGCAGAAATGAGTGTCATGAAAGCGTCTGAACTCGTCAAAAAGCATATCGACGTCGCGAAAAACTACAAGACCGTTTACATGTGGGGCTGCTTCGGCTCGCCGGTGTCTGAGGGGATCATTTCCGAGAAGGCGAAGCAGTATCCGGACTGGTACACTGCGGCGAAGCAGGCCAGATATCGCGGCCTCATCGGCAAAGGCTACTTCGGTTTCGACTGCGTGAACCTGACGAAGGGCATTCTCTGGGGCTGGAACGGCAATAAGAACGCCTACCACGGCGGCGCGCGCTATGCTGGCAACGCCGTCCCGGACGTCTCCGCCGACGGCATGATCGCCAAGTGCAAGGACGTATCGTCGACCGGCTGGGACAAGCTCGTTCCCGGCGAAGGACTCTGGATGCCTGGGCACTGGGGCCTGTACATCGGCGACGGTCTAGCCGTCGAGTGTACGCCCATCTGGGAGGACGGCGTGCAGATCACGTGTGTTGGCAACATCGGCCTAAAGGGCGGCTACAACAGCCGCAAGTGGCAGAAACACGGGAAACTCCCGTGGGTCGACTACGACACCGAGACGGTCGACAAGACCGTCGAGGATGCCAAGAAGACCATCAAGGCAAAGGCCGGTCTCGCGGACAACACCATCAAGTATCTCGCCGATTATAAGTACGGCGACGATCTGCTGAAAAAACTGGCTGCAGCCATGAAGTAAGGGGGGCGGGTCTATGTCACCGCAGGCGCGCGCCAAGCTGCCGCCGGAGCTGGGCGGCCTGACGCGGAAGGACATGGAAGCCGTGATCTATCAGGCCAATCTCGGCCGCGAGAACGCGCAGATCGCGCAGCTCTATTTCGTGGACAAGCTTCCGCAGGTCGATGTTGCGACAGAACTGTATCTCGGCAGGGCCACCGTGCAGCGGCGATTGCCGGAGATCATGGAGAGGATGAAAGCCGCGTCCGGCAATCTCCCGAGCTGAACAAAAGTGATGCCGGTCTGATGCACAACTGAGGCACAAGGAACCGAAAAAAAGCCCATACTGAACACATCAAAGGAGTGTTCGGTATGGGCTTTTCTTATTTTAATCCGAACCCGGCCGGGCGTCAGGTCGGAGACTGCACGGTCCGGGCGATCTCCAAAGCGACAGGGCAGAGCTGGGATGAGACGTACATGGGCCTGTGCCTGCAGGGGCTTATCATGGGCGACATGCCGTCCGCAAACAGCGTATGGGGCGCATACCTCCGGCAGCATGGCTTTGCCCGGAACGTGATCCCGAACACATGCCCGGACTGCTATACGGTCGCGGAGTTCGCGGCAGACCATCCGCGCGGCGTGTATGTGCTGGCCTTATCCAGCCACGTCGTGTGCGTGGAGGACGGAAGCTATTTTGACACGTGGGACAGCGGCAGTGAGATCCCGCTGTTCTATTGGGCAAAGGAGGAAACCTGATGTTTGGACAACAGCCGTACAACGTATATCAGCAGCCGATCTACAATCAGCCGCCCATGCCGCCGATGCAGGAACCGCAGATGCAAATGCGCCCACAATATCAGCCCGCACCGCAGATGCAGTATCCGCAGCAGCCGCAGCAGAACCAAGCGATCATCTGGGTCCCGAACGAGAAGTCGGCGAATGATTTTATTGTCGCACCCAACAATGCGGTTACCCTCTGGGATATGAACGCGCCGGTTGTGTACGTCAAAAAGGCCGATGCAAGCGGCAAACCTACTATGACAACGTACGATCTTGTAGAGCGCACACAGGCTGTTATAACGCCCACGGCGCCGCGAAAAGACCAGAGCGAGGAATACGTGACCCGCAGAGAGTTTGACGAGCTGGTGGCCAAGCTGACGGCTCCCAGCGTCAGGCCGACAAGAAAGGTAAAGGAGGCAGAACCCAATGGCGAATCCGCTGTTTAATGCCCTCGGCGGCGCGCAAATGCCCGGTACGGTCGGGCAGTTCCAAAACATGGTGCAGCAGTTCCGACAGTTTCAGCAGACATTTCAGGGCGACCCGAAAGCCGAGGTTGAAAAACTGGTGCAGTCCGGGAAGATCTCGCAGCAGCAGCTGAATCAAATGCAGCAGATGGCTGTGCAGTTCCGGCAACTGCTCGGATAACTTAATTTCAATTCGTGGCCACGATTGAGATAAATCAAAAATCTACGAAAGGAGAATTTGTATGAGTCTTACTGATGGAGGCATCCAGACGACTATGCCTGTTCAGCCCGCGAACAACTACGGCGGCGGCATGGGAATGTGGGGCGACAACTGGATCTGGATCATTGTGCTCTTCCTCTTCGGCTGGGGCCGAAACGGTTGGGGTGGCAATGGTAACGGTAACGGCGGCGTGATGGATGGCTATGTGCTTACGTCCGATTTCGCGAACCTCGAACGCAAGCTGGACAGCGTGAACTCCGGGCTGTGCGACGGCTTCTACGCCATGAACACCGGCATGCTCAATGGCTTTGCTGGCGTAACGCAGGCTGTGACAAACGGCTTCTCGCAGGCCGAGGTCGCACGCTGCAACGCGCAGATGGCGTTCATGCAGCAGCTCAATGCACTGCAGGCGCAGATCGCAAGCTGCTGCTGCGAAACCAGAGAGGCGATTCAGGGCGTGAACTACAACCTCGCCACGCAGGCTTGCGATACGCGGAACCTTGTGCAGAACACCACCCGCGATATCATCGACGCTATGAACTGCGGCTTCCGCAGCATCGACCAGCGTCTGACCGCGCAGGAGCTTGCTGCGAAGGATGCGAAAATCGCTGAACAGAGTCAGCAGCTCTTCGCTGCACAGCTGGCAGCGTCTCAGGCCGCGCAGAACGATACGTTGAAATCCTACGTGAGCGGGCAGCTGGCGTATTACAACCCGCGCCCGGTCCCCTCGTTTGCGGTCCCGGCTCCGTACCAGTACGCAGGTTGCAACAGCAGCTACAACTATGGCTGCGGCGGCTGCGCTGCGTAACAACTCCATACCGTAGAGCTTTTTCGTGGCCTCACGAAAATGATCGGCCCCATTGCCGATACTCGATAGCAATGCGGCGGGGCGACTACCCCGCCGCTATATTTTTACGAAAGGACTGATTTTATGGCCGAATTCACCAACTCCAATATCGTCAACGTCGCCGCTGGGCAGAATGTCCCGCTGACGGAAACCGCAGTCAGCAGCAAACCGTGTATCGTGCACCGCAGGGGCAGCGGGCAGGTAACGCTCCACGGACTGACCAATCAGTGCAGGGCGATTTTCAAGGTCTCTTATGGCGGCAATATCGCTATCCCGACCGGCGGCACAGTCGAGGCGATCACCGCCGCGCTTGCGATCAACGGCGAAGCTTTGACCAGCGCGACTGCAACCGTTACTCCGGCTGCTGTCGAAAACTACTTTAATGTTTATGTCTCCGCGCAGGTAAGCGTGCCGAAGGGCTGCTGCGTGACGGTAGGCATGCGCAACACCAGCACGCAGGCGGTCAATTTTGCGAACAGCAACCTGACCGTCGAGCGTGTGGCTTGAAAGGAGGACGCAATATGTATGATCTGAGAAATCTCCGTGAAATGCTCTGCAAGGAGCTTGACGATATCGCGGATAAGCGTGAAATGTCTGCTGGAGACCTCGACGCGATCCAGAAGCTTACCAGCTCCATCAAGAACACCTATAAAATTGAAATGCTCGAGGATGGCGGCTATTCTCGTGATGGAGAGTGGGAAGCGGACATGCGTGGCACGTACGGCCGCGGCAGCTCATATCGCGGTCGCCGACGTGATGCGATGGGCCGCTACAGCCGTGCTGACGCCCGCGAGCATATGCGTACGAAACTAGAGGATATGATGCGCGACGCGGACGACGATACGACCCGTGAAGCGATCCGCCGCTGCATGGAGCAGATCGAGCGGGCATAGGGAGGGACGCGCATGCTGGATGAAGCCGAGATCCGAAAGGAGATTGCACGGCTGGAATATGAAGAATCCAGCTATCCCAACTATGCCAAGCTGGCAGACCTTTATGTGATACGCAATAAAATGCAAGAGGATGAGCGTGGAGGTCGGAGTATGCGCGTATCAACTTACTCCGGGGACCCAGCGCCAGCGATTCAGACGGAAGCCCCGCAGACAGTAGGCAGCTACGGCGACAGCGACTTCCTGCGTGCGGTCGCAGGGAAATATCCGTCCAGAGTATGGCCAATCATTGACGAACTAATGGATACACTTGCAATTGTCAACGCGAAAGTATATAATTCTGTTATGCAGAAAATACAACGCATGTGATATGTTAGTTATTTGTTAGCAACCGAAAAAAACTATAAGTGCCTGAAAATGTTTTTTGCTTTTGGATTTGCCGATAAAGACTTAAAGATGCCCGAAAATGTCTGAAAATAGTCCGGAAAATTAAGACGGCATGCCTTTTAAGCAGGGTGTCCGGAGTTCGAATCTCCGGCGGGTCACCAAGAAATCCTTGAAATCTCAATGGTTTCAAGGATTTTTGTTTTTGACTGCTTTTTGATTTGTTAGCAACGTGTTAGCAACCGGCGCGTCAATTGCTTCTACGAGCTGGTCGATATCAAAGTGCTCATAAATGTTTGCAGTCGTAGAATAGTCGGCGTGTCCAAGCATCTTCTGCAGCAATTCTGGTTTGATATTGTTTGCAACTGCCCAGCTTGCGAACGTATGCCGTGTAGCGTGTGGTGTTTTCTTTGGGATCCCGAGCCGCTCTAAAAGCGGGTAGTAGTCACGGTTCCGGAAATTCGCGGCTACCTTTTGACCTTCATAGCCGGAAATTAAAAGCTCCCCCTTCGCGCGTTCTTTGAATTCGGCAAAGTATTTCCGCCCTTCTGAGCGGATAGGGATTATCCGGTTCCGCCCCGCTTTGGTTTTTTCGCCGCCGATTACATAGGTTTCGTGCACGTTCTCTGTGCGAAGCCCAAACAGTTCGCCGATTCGCATGCCGGTATAAATCATCATGAGAACGAGCCTGGCCTCCTGCGAGCCGTCTTTCTCGATCTTCTTTATTTCATCGGCGGAAAAGATCTCTTTCTCTTTCTTGACGTTCTCCGGAAGCTTGACGAACGACGCAAAATTGGTAGTTATGAGCTCCTGCCGAATCCCCCATTGAGACATTTGTGTTACGAGCTGTTTGAATTTTGAAAGGGTCGAGTAAGATTTCGCACTGTATTGATCGATTACCGCCTGATAGTCGGCGGTTCGAAGCTCCCGGAACTTCCTTTCATGCAGCGGCTCAAAAATATCATAGGCCCTTTCGTAGGATTCGGTTCCTTTTGCTCCAATATCGCGAAAGTGTTCATCCTTCCAAGCTTCATAGACTTCTTTAAATGTCCAGTTATATATTTCATCAAGACTTCTGCCCTGCAGGCGCGCCAGCGCCTCCAGGGCGGAAGTCTTTTTATCGTAGTATCCGACGATAACGCCGGACTTGGCAGCGACCCACGGCCGCTTCCGACGGCCCTGCAGCTTATATACGGTTCCTGTCCCGTTCGCGCGCTTTAGTGATTTCTTCTGTGTGTCTTGCTGCCTCCGGCCGCACCAACAGCAAAAAAGAGACCCATCCGGGATTTCCTTTTTACATTTTACGCATTGCGTCATGTAGAGTCCTCCCTGTTTTCACGCCGGATGATGCGTAGGATCACGATGCCGCCGAAGATGACGGAGGCAGCGATCAGAGCGATAAATGCCCAGGCGAGCGCGGAGAGCGTTCCGCCCTGGATGAGACCGGCCTTTTTTATCTGGGCGTCAATGACAAGGTAAGCCACCAGAGAGACCGCCAGCATGGCCGAGATGAACAGCAGCACGTAGCATATCGTGTGCGTAGACTTGATCTGCGCCCGCTGGGCGCCATTCGTTGCAAGCAATCTGGCGTTCTCGATTTCCAGCTCATTGTTTCGCTCCTTCAGTTTGCCAGAATCAGCTACGGGCCTCGGCAGGCCGCACAGCTCGTCCAGCGAGAGGCCAAGCGTGTCGGCAGTTGCAGCAGCGTTATAAAGCAGAGGGTTCGCCTGCGTGCCGGAATCGACTCTGCAGATGTTGGAGTACGGGACGCCGGACTTTTCGGATAATGTCTTTGCGGTCATGCCGAGATCATTTCTTCGCTGCCGGATCTTCTGCGAATACGCATCAAAAAACGGCTGCAATTTTTCCATTGATGTCAAAATAAACGCCTCCAGTAGCAGATTTGCAGAATTTTAAAAACAGGATAAGAAATTTGCACTTCAGACTACGGGTTTTGCAAAACAGGGTAGCGATACGCAATCCGGAGTATGGACTTTCCCGGATAAACTCTGCTACGATATAGACGTAGCAGATAGCTGCTTCAATGGATATCTGCTGCAAGGCCCCATCGTATGTTCCAGATACGATGGGGCCGATCAGACGACAGTATGGAATCAAGAGGTCAGTCCCAAAACGTGGATATTCATTCTCCGGCTTTGCCGAAAAATCGATGAATAGTTTGTGCGGAATGCCAAGTTGATTTTTAGAACAAACGTTCTATAATATGATATACGGGAGGAAAAACATGGAGAGCATCAACATCCGGTTCGACCACGGGAAGGTCAACGTAATTGTCGATGGAGCGCTGTTTAAGGATGTGCATAGCCTGAGCCTGGACTACATCAAGGGCGTCCCGCTCCTTTTCGCCTGCGTCGCCGATGTAAGCCAGGAGCAGAACGACCGCAGGGAACCGCGGATATTGAACTGATAGAAAGGATGGGTATTACAATGCTGCAGAAAGTCATGACGTATTTGCTGGCCGTCGCGCTCGTGGCACTGATCGGATTTCTTGTCACGTTCGTCATCATGGAAGTCAAGATGACAAAAGCAATGAGGGAATCAGAAGAAAGATATCGCCAATGTCTCGAGGAGATCGAGCGGGAATACAAGAAGAAGCGAGAAAATCAGCCGCGGTCGTAATATTTCATGGTCATGCTGGGGACCGTAACTGAGTTTCCGAGGATAGCAATGTAGGTCGCAACACCGTTGCATTCGCCGTAGCATGTGATCCAGTCGTTTTCTAGGATCCTGCTTTCACCTTCGCCTCTTGTATAGGCGACGTACCAGATCCCGTAATCCGTCTGGACTCTGTAAACAGCGGAGTCCAGAATCCCCTCTTGAACCTGAATGACGGTCCCGCTGATCACGGTCTTCCGGCCTTTGTACTCGTCCGGTGTTCTTGAGATCCCGGAATAGGAAAGATCCTCGCATTCTGCGATATACTCGGCCCGAAGTTCATCGGGCGTCTTCGAGGCATCGGATACGGTGGAGTCGGAAGACCCACCCTGAGAGAGCAGCGCAACGCAGAGAATAAAGAAGAGCGCGATACAGAGGATGACAATCACCTGCTCTGCAGTGCTCATTCGTTTCCTGTGACGCGCGCCGCAGGCTGGGCACTTCTTGGCCTTCGCACTGATCTGCGCGCCGCAGGTGCGGCATACAGCCTTCCTGTTTGGTGCTCCGCAGCTTGGGCATTTCTTCGATTTTTCGTTAAATTCTTCCCCACATCTGGGGCAGACGACTTTATATATTTGCTTCTGCATGATTACATCGCTCTCCGTCATTTATCTGGTAATACTTAGATATTATCATCAAAACATAGCGGCTGCAACGTGAATACTGCATAAAAATAGACGTCGGAATTTGGAACTTTGGAGACAGGAACCTATGATGAATGAAAAGGAAAACGCTACACTGAAAGAACTGATTGAAACTCTGGCACGATTTACGCCTGAACAGCTCAGCCTTTTTCTATCTGCTTCGCAACAGCTAATAGAGCAGACGCTAATTCAGGATGATCCTTGCATATCCGAATGATTTGCTGGATATCCTCCGGCAGATCACTTATAAGCGCTTCGCTATCGGCGGGGCGCTCTTTTTTTGCGCTCTTTTCCCGCTCCTGCTCGAACAGGTCGCGGACAAGCTCGATGTCGGCCCTTCGTTTTTCTGTGCCTTCTTCTGTGGGACTTTCAAGCTGAAGAATATCTTCTGGGGCAACTTGAAGCATGACGCATATCCGAGCAGCTTCCTCAGGGGAGGGCATACTGCGCCCGCGCGCAAGCTCACTTACCCAACGGTCATGCTTGCCAAACCTTCTGGAAAAAGCGGCCTTACTAATGTCTGCATTGTCGCAGTATTCAGTAATTAAACGCACACAATTCTCATTCACAAAAACATTGCTTGGTTTTTTTGGCATGGTTTTTATCCTCTTGATCTATTCAGAATCTGCAAAATCCATATAGTCTGTAAGCAGCCATGTACAATCGTATATCGGCTCAATTCGATGCGTGTTCTGGTTAATCATACGAATTGTTGAAATCATAAAAGTCCGACCAACGACTGCAAAATTAAACTCAGAGAACTTGCCGTGCTTCCAACAATGAATAGTCGCTTTTGCAACCTCTCCGGTAATCGCATAATAGAGCTCGCCCGCATAATTTTCGCCGCCGTGATCTTTGGGAGAATCCGCGATAGTGTTGAAATAAGCGACAAGTGGATATTGAGCTTTTTTCCCGGACTTAGTTTCTGGGGTATATAAAATATAACTCTGCGGTAGCGATAAGGACGATGTGCCAGAGCGGTATTCAAAACAGATTGCATTGAAATCAATGAAGAAATCAACCGGTATTATTTGTTTAAGCATACCGTCCTCAAGATCTTTTACGGTCGCGAAAAAATGGTTGATTTCATCTATAGATGTACGCAGAACCGCTTTGTTGTTCCAGTTGTACCCTGTCCACGCTTTTGATTCTCCGATATAAAAGCAGTCACATATCTGGTACGGAAGCGCGGCATAATACAGCATCTTTTCTGCAACAATTTTTGCCATCTGAATTTGCTGGCGCTTGCCAAGATTCTCTTTGACAATTCTTCCGGTCAAAAGTACGGCAATCTTTTCGGCCTGCGGGCGCTGATCGCTAAAAGTCGATTGCTGCGGGCGCTTTCCTTTTTGCAAAAAGCCATCAAACAATCCCATAGATCAACCTCATATAAAAAATGACCAAGACGAAAGAGGATGTTTTGTGAAAAATGTAAAATCCACAAAAACAGTGGAAGATATATTGACAATCACAATAATGGTGGCTATAATATGCTTACAGAGCTTAATCAAGGCAATAAAAAACCAAGCCCTCATCCAGATCTTCGTTTTGCGGGCGTATGGACAATATTTTGTTGGCTGACACTTACATAATAACGGCTATACACGGTTTTGTCAAGTTAAAGCTCTTAATTTAAATAAGGAGGGTTGAACACTTGACATTAAAGGAGTTCCGGGCGCGCGCCGGGCTTCGGCAGGAAGATGTCGCAAAGAAAGTCGATGTCTCGATCATTGCCGTCTCGAACTGGGAACTCGGCAAAAACGGAATCGCCAGGAAGTACAAGAAAAAGCTCGCCCGTCTCTACGGCTGCACGCCGCAGGAGCTGGACGAGGCGATCGAGGAGAGCAGAAAGGAGAACGCATGAACTACATCAACAATCACGCGACAATGCGCTGTTGTTCATTTGACAGCAGCGACATCATTTGCGTCGAGCCACAGCCAGTCTTTGTTGACACAGTAAGCGGTGAGGTCTGTGATTTCAACACCGTCAAGACGGGACATTGCTACAACTACGAAACGCACTGGGCGCTTTCCAAGAGCTACGTGGTCATCGCTTACTACCCCACCGAAGCCACCGCACGAGCCGCGTATAACGACTTGATCGACAAGATCGCGGACACCAACAACGTGATCTCGGTTACGGAGGGATGACGGATGTGTAAGTCATCTACGATCACCCCGCAGGAAGCCGTTGACCGGCTTCGGGAGGCGGGGATGAAAATTGGCCCGAAGACGCTTCGGGAAGGTATCCTGCAGCGCGTATTCCCTTTTGGCGACGCTGTAGAAATGGAGGATCCGGTCTTCTGGATCTACCCCCGTAAGCTGGAAGCGTGGATCGAAGAAAACCTGAGTTAGGAGAAAACCGTATGAGAAACGCACTTGCGGTCGTAGAGACGACCGAGGAACGCAGACAGCGCATCAATGAGGAGCTGGAGCAGCAGCGGGCAATGGTACGGATGGTCAAGCGGCTGTGCCTGTGGACCGGCGGGGCGGCGGCTGCGCTGGCCGTGCTGGCCTGCGGGGCGGAGATGGTCAACGAGGCCGTCGTGACCGGCGCGATCGCGCTGGGGACAACGCTGTTCGGGCTGCTGTGATGGACATCAAGGAAAAGGCGCTGCTGATGACGCCTTGCGAGGTCTGCGAGATGCTGGAATTCAAGCGCAGCAAATGCGTAGAAAACTCCTATAGGCACTGCGGCACTTATGCCGAGATCGTCTGTTCACAGTGGGACGAGACCTGCAGGCTCATCCGGGAGCGCACGAAAAAGAAATGACCCCTGCCGCGTTGCCGCGCGACAGAGGCCGAAATGAAAGGACATTATGTCGGCTTCTATTATAAGCCAGAAAGGAACCTATGTCAAGTTTAACGGATTCCCGCGTCCGGCACGGCGCGAAAGCCTGTGTCGAGGCGGTTCGGGCCGACTACCCGAAGTTCAACAAATGCTTGCTTTCGCAGTGTGAAGCGCCGGAGAAATACGGCGTTCAGCTCGTGCCGGAGGCTGCGGCCTCCATCAAGGCGTTGGACGCGCCGAAGAACCGCGTTGAGCGGCGAAAGAAGACGAACCGGTATTATTTCCGGCTGACGGACGAACAGGCGAAGATCCTCGACCGGCTGCTGAAAAAGAACGGCTACGCCACTGTTCAGAGCTTTTGTGAGGAGCTGATCCGGAGGGAGGCATTATGCAATGGCATTACCGCTTGATAACCTCTACCTCGGCATTCAGGAGAAGGAACCGGCGGTCATCGGGACATGCGCGCACTGCCAGGAGGAAGTCCGCGAGGGCGAGGAGGCTTTCGTCTGCGATACGGTCCTTGTACACGCGGAATGCATGCTGGAATACGTCTCCGATACCTACAGCGTAGACGAGATCGCGAACGCGCTGCTGTTTGAGAGGGTACGCCATGAAGGATGAAGTTTATATCCCGTTTGAATGCCGGGTGTCGGTCTTCTTCCCGGCCGGGCATGTCGAATACAATTTATGTCCGCTGCTGGAAACATACAGCCGCAGACAGTGCAGACGGACGGGGGAGTATCTGACGAGCGGGCAGCTCCGCGGGATGTACTGCCCGCTGGAGATCCCGGGAGAACTGATCACAGACACGGCCACGGGAGCCGTGATCGAAAATAAGGAGGATAAGGATGGATAACGCGAAAGGTTACAAGGCGTTTAAGCCCGGTATGATCTGCAAGGATAAGCAGTACGCCGAGAACACCGACTACGAAGAAGTGGGCGGAACGATCTGTGAGAAAGGCATGATGCACTACTGCGTCAATCCTTTTGATGTTCTGAACTTTTACAATCTTGTTGACGAGAGCGGGAAGTTTTCGGATTTTGCAGAGGTCAAGGCACTTGACCAGCCGATATCCGGCTCTGATGGAAAATTTGCGACGAAAAAGCTGCATATCGGCGCGAAGCTGAGTTTTGCTGGGTTTATCAAGGCCTGCATCGACTACACGAAGGAGCAGACAATCGTCAATATGCCGAAGAGTGATGTTACCACCGGCTACTACGCCCAGATCGGCAGCTCGGGCTACTACGCCAAGATCGGCAGCTCGGGCAACTCCGCCCAGATCGGCAGCTCGGGCAACTACGCCCAGATCGGCAGCTCGGGCGACTCCGCCCAGATCGGCAGCTCGGGCAACTACGCCCAGATCGGCAGCTCGGGCGACTCCGCCCAGATCGATAGTACCGGCGTCGACTCCGTGATCTGCTGCGCAGGTCGTGGCTGTACGGTAAAAGCAAAAATCGGGAGTTGGATCACGCTTGCGGAGTGGGAATATTCCGAAGAAAAGGGGCGATACGTTCCGCGCTGCGTGAAGACGGAATACGTCGACGGCGAGAATATCAAGCCCGATACGTGGTATCAGTTGAAGAACGGTGAGTTTGTGGAGGTAAACAGATGAAGCTTACGGAAAAGCTGATCGCCATTCAGGCGCAGCTGAAAGCGCCAAAGGACAAGACCAACAACTTCGGCGGCTACAAATATCGCTCCTGCGAGAGCATTTTAGAGGCTGTAAAGCCCCTGCTGCAGGCGCAGGGCTGCATCCTGACGATCTCGGACGAGATTGTAGAGAGTGGGAACCGGATCTATGTCAAGGCAAAGGCGACTCTGTCCGACGGCGAGGGCGAATATACCACGTTCGGTTTCGCCCGGGAACCGGAGAGCAAGAAGGGCATGGACGAACCGCAGGTGACCGGTACGGCCAGCTCTTACGCCAGAAAGTACGCATTGAACGGCTTGTTCGCCATCGACGACACGAAGGATGCCGATACAGATGAATATGCCAGAGAAATCGGGAGAGCGTCCGGGCGGAAACCGCCCGCTGCTGCGAAGTCCACCGAGGCTGCAAAGAAGCCGGAGATGCTCTTTAAGTGTTCCGCATGCGGGAAAGAGATCACCGGCGAGACGATCAACGGGCATGCTTACTCTGCAATGAGCATTGCGGAGCAGACAACAAAAAAGTTTGGACGCTGCTTCTGCTGGGGCTGCGCACAGAAACAGGGAAAGGGGAATACATAAATGCTGAACGAAGTGATCTTGATGGGCCGCCTGACGCGCGACCCGGACGTCCGTATGACGCAGAACGGAACCACCGCTGCGAACTTTGCACTGGCCTGTGAGCGCGACTATGCACCGCAGGGGCAGAACCGGGAGACTGATTTCTTCGATATTGTCGCGTTCAGAAATACCGCCGATTTCGTCGGCCAGTATTTTGCCAAAGGGCAGCTTGTGGCAGTCAAAGGCCGTCTGCAGCAGCGCGACTGGACAGACAAGCAGGGCAATAAACGCCGCACGACGGAGATCCTTGCAGATCGGTGCTATTTTGCCGAGAAGCGGCAGACGCCCGCAGCAGTACAGTCTGCGGATTTCTCGCAGATTCCCAGCACAACGCCAGTTCCGTTTTCCGAACCGGATATGCCGCAGATGGAGCTCGGCGACGTAAACGAGCTGCCGTTCTGAGGGCTGAAATATGCCGAACAGAATCATTCGGGAAAGCATCTGCACAAGCGATAGCGTCGACAAACTCTCGTGGTTTGAAGAAGTTCTGTTTTATCGGCTCATTGTAAACTGTGATGATTTCGGACGCTTTGACGGGAGAGCGGCGGTAGTGAAAAACCGCCTCTTCCCGCTGAAAGAAAACCTCACGCTCAAAACTGTAGAAAATGCTCTTCATGGGCTGGCGAGTGCTGGATTGATTGCTCTGTATGTGTTTGAGGGCAAGCGCTTCCTTTACCTACCAACATGGGGCAAGTATCAGACGCAGCGTGCGAAGGTAAGCAAATTCCCGTCGCCTGATGATGGGAAACAAGCGGATGAAATCATTTGCAAGCAAATGCGTGCAGATGTTCCCGTATTCGAGAATCGAGAATCGAGAATCGAATTCGCTATTCGAGATGCGGAAGATAGCGCGGAGCCGCAAGCGGCATCCACGCCGCCAGCAATCTCTCTGCCGCTGAATGATGGAACGGGATATTCCGTTTCCGTGGAGCAATGCCAGGAATGGGCGGGCTTGTACCCTGCTGTCGACGTGATACAGCAGCTGCGGAACATGAGGGGCTGGTTGGACGCAAATCCGGCCAAACGGAAAACAAAGCGCGGGATCAATGCGTTTATTGTCCGCTGGCTGGCAAAAGAACAGGACAAGGGCGGAACACAGCCTGCACAGTACAGCCGCGCTGCAAAGCCAGGCTACGGTGTGCAGGGGCACCATGACCCGCTGAATCCGCTGGAAGAGGCTGCTGTCAACCGGCTGTTCGAGAAACCGCCGAAGGGCGCGGAGAAAATGCGGCACGGCGTGCAGAACCACGGAGACGACCTGACGGCGTTCCAGATGGCAGCGGTCGAACGGATGCTTGCGGAAAACGAGGAGGATAAGACATGAAAATGCTTGGAAAACTGGCGAGATCATTGGCAACGCGCTATGTCTGCCAGAACTGCGAGAAGGAAAAAGAACGAAGGGCCGTGGCGCATAATGCCACGAAATGTCTGGAACGCAACAGCCTTTTGGCCGAAAGCAATCAGGCCGCGTCCATCGAGATCCACCGCCTCGAAAAAGCGCTGGCGAAAGCAGAGCTGGAACGCGATGTTGCACGGGAAATGCTGCTCGAGAGAAGCACGCCGGACACTCGGCCGGGGGCGCTGAGATGAGGTTTGTGTGTGACGCCTGCCAGGATATCACGAACATCGAGGCCGACAGGATGGAGATCCAGGGCGAGAAGCTGATGGTGTACAGCCGCGGGCGGCTGGTCTACGTGGCGGATCTGGGGCAGATCATGCTGGCCAAGCTTACGCCGGGGAGGGAGGACGGCAATGGACTTAGAGCAAACCGCGATTGAGCGGCTGCGGTTTGCAGCTGAAATGTCCCTGCGGGCATACAAGCAGCCGCTTGTGATTACCTACTCGGGCGGCAAGGACTCGGACGTGCTTTTGCATCTGGCGGGCAAAGCCGGTATCCAGTATGAGGTTTTGCACTCGCTGACCACGGCGGACGCGCCGGAGACCGTCTGGCACGTCCGAGATACCTTCCGCCGCCTGGAGCTGGCTGGCGTAAAATGCGACATCGATACGCACCGGACGCCGGACGGCGGGAACGTGACGATGTGGAACCTGATCCCGCGCAAGCTGATGCCGCCGACACGGCTGGTGCGCTACTGCTGCGCGGCGCTCAAAGAGACCAGCGGACGTGGCAGGTGGATCGCGACCGGCGTCCGCTGGGCCGAATCGCAAAAGCGCAAGTCCAGAGGCGTCATGGAGGCCCTGCACAGGGATAAATCCAAGCGGCTGACACTGATGAACGACAATGACGAAAGCCGGATGCTGATAGAAAATTGCCAGCTCAAGGGGACCCGAACGGTCAATCCGATTATCGATTGGCCGACCGAAGCCATCTGGGATTACTGCGCAGCAGAAAAGATCTGTATAAATCCGCTTTACGCCTGCGGCGAAGATCGCGTGGGCTGCATCAATTGCCCGATGGCGGGCAAGCACCGGAAGGTGCAGCTCGCGCGCTACCCCGGATACCGGGATGCCTACATCCGGGCTTATGGCCGGATGATCGAGGAGCGCCGCAGCCGCGGCCTGCCGTGCGATTGGCAGACCGGCGAAGACGTCCTGCACTGGAGTCTGGAGGACGGCGTGCTGCCGGGACAAATGGTTCTTGAAGGAATGGAGGAGGACACGCTATGATCGCCCGCGTATTCCCGCGTAAAACGGCCATGTCGCCGACAGATGCGCTGGCGTTCTTCGGTCCGCCGACAATCGAAAATATCGCCGACTGCATCAAGGCGGGCGTGATAGAGGTACATATCTCCGTAACGTTTACGTGGGATCTCGAAAAGGCCGAAGATCTGTACTACGCATGGCAGATCCTCGGAGTTCCGGTGGAGGTCGGCGGCCCGGCGTTTGATGATCGCATGGGAGACTTTACGCCAGGGCTGTATCTGCGGGACGGAATGATCTTCACCTCGCGCGGTTACACAAAGGATTGCTGGTTTTGCTCCGTGCCGCGCTGCGCACACGGAGAAATCAAAGAGCTGCCGATCGTGGACGGCTGGAATATCCTCGACGACAACATCCTCGCCACGTCGGAGCAGCATTTCCGAGCTGTCTGCGCCATGCTCAAGCGGCAGAAGCACCCGGCAGTATTCTCAGGCGGACTGGAACCGGCGCTGCTCCAGCAGTGGCAGGCGGATTTGCTGCACGAGGTAAACCCAGCACGGCTTTATACAGCCTATGACACAAAGGACGATCTGGAACCGCTCATCGAAATGGGCAGGAAACTGCGGGCAGCCGGTTTCCGCCCGGCACGACACGCCATGTGCTGCTATGTGCTGTGCGGCTACGACGGAGATAGCTTTGAGGATGCTGAAAAGCGCCTGATGCAGACCATGCAAGCGGGATTTGTGCCGTATGCCATGCTGTTTCGCGGAGAGGACGGAAAGTATGATCCGGAATGGCGACGTTTCCAGCGCGAATGGTGCCGCCCGATTATCACTGGGAAAAAGTTCAACGAATTTTGGAAGGAGACGACATGACAGAAAAGGAAATCGTGCAGGCGCTGCGGTGCTGTGCAGAGGGCGATTGCAAAGGCTGCGCCAGGCAGGAGGATAAGCAGCGCTGCCAAGAGAATTTATTGGCCAAAGCCGCTGAAACCATCGAGCGCCTGACCGCCGAGAACGCGGCGCTGAAAAAGGAGATTCGGAAAGCTGGCTGCATGTTTTGTGCGAGGTTTGGGGATTGCCCGGAAGGGTTTAAGCCGACCGGCCAAGAAGACTGCGATAATTGCGCGAAGAAACCGGATTGCGCGTGCATGACATGCTCCGGAATCGGGAGCAGCACAGACAACTGGGAATGGCGCGGCGCGCCGGAGGAAGTAGGCAAGGCATGAGTAAAGCTGTCTTGATCAGCATTCGCCCGGAGTGGGCTCGGAAGATCCTGAACGGGAGTAAAACGGTCGAAATCCGCAAGACCGCGCCGAAGTGCGGTGTGCCGTTTAAGTGCTACATCTACAAACGCGGAAACGGCAAAGTCGTCGGGGAATTTCTGTGCGATGAGATCATCAACATTAACGGCGCGG
>ENA-ORIC01000672-ORIC01000672.1-human-gut-metagenome-genome-assembly--contig:-NODE-672-length-40699-cov-7.990104_pt1 | contig 40699 bp, 34 predicted proteins | sample MGYA00243023_ERZ508732 | MGnify/ENA primary metagenome ERZ508732 (study PRJEB26277, sample SAMN04329767) | human gut metagenome | biome: human-associated habitat | host: Homo sapiens | place: USA... | reverse complement strand
TTGGCTGCATAAAAATAGCGTAGCAGTCGTTAAAACTACTACGCTATAAAAAGTCTAACTTTTGGGGGTCACATCACTGTCGCATTCTCTTTTTTATGGTTTTACATCCAATCCTGTACTTTCAATTACAATAACCGATTTAATTCTCTTCCCGTTTCCGTAAACTGTTTTCGCCGTAACTTTGCAACGCATATACATATCTTCTTTATACAAGAGGTCAAGCACAACACTAATCGGTTTATCACTTTTCTTTAAATGCTTGCATAATATTTTGTATTCGTCCATCGAATCGTGATGAACAATCTTCTTGTCCAAAATATATTCAAGCGCATTTTGTATGTAAGTGCCAAACATATAAGAATGTCCTTCGGCAAGTTTTGTCTTTACATCAATGGTATTGTTTATAAAATAATACTCAAGTGCAATGGCGTCAATAAGGTCAAGTGCCGTTTCAAAACTGCGTCTTAGCATACTGAGTTTACTCAAAACACCCATTTGTTCACTGCTGTCCGAAACAGACGCATAATAAATTGAACAATCTTCACGACTTGCAAGGTAGAAAATTTTAATCGACAGCCATATAACATCTTCACCGAATACATTTCTGACCTGTACGGAAACACCTTTATTCCCCGCCGTTTTCGATTCACGAAATGCCTTTATTGCCTTTTCTCTGTCATCGGGATGAAGATTTTCCAATCCGTCATATCCGCCTGCAGTAACATTTTTAGGATAATTCTTAGTTATCGAATAATAAAATTCGTTTGCTTTTAAAACATTAAGTTTATTTCCGTCATTACTGAGCGAATACAGTGCAACGCCACCCAAAATATTGTTAAGCAACCCCTCAGTCATAAAATCGGAATGAAGCAATTCTTCAATTTCAATCGTATTGTCAAATACGTTGTCCAAATTTTCATTCGCAACATTATTTGGGTCACTGATTAATTTTCCGAAAGATTCTTCATCTATCGCTCTTGAAAAATAAAATCCTTGTGCATAATTACAGCCTCTGTCAAGCAAGAAATTCTTCTGTTCGTCCGTTTCAACGCCCTCGGCGATTACCGACAAACCAATCCACTTTGCCATTTTTATAACCGATTCAAGAATTTCTTTACCCTTTGTATTTCCGTCACGACCTGCCTCAAGGAATCTTGTATCTATTTTAAGTACATCAACGCTTATATCTTTCAACATATTAAGCGACGAATAACCACTGCCGAAATCGTCCATCAATACAATGAAACCCAATTCACGAAGTTCGTCAACGGCTTTCAAAATTTGTTCTTCATCACTTGTAAACGCACTTTCGGTAATTTCTATCTCCAAATATCTTCTCTCAATATTGTATTTCTCCGTAAGATTTACAAAAATCTTTGACAAATCAAGAGAATAAATATCCATTCTCGAAACATTCACCGATATAGGAACCGCGGTATATCCCTTATCAATATAATCACGTAAAATTCGGCAACTTTCTTCCCATATATATTCGTCAAGTTTTGTAATAAGCATATTCTGCTCAAACATCGGAATAAAATCTTTCGGAAATATAAGACCTTTTTCGGGATGCTGCCATCTTACAAGGCTTTCCGCACCCATTACCTTTGTTGTTCGTATATCGTATTTAGGCTGAAGATACACTTTAAATTCGTGATTTTCAAATGCCCTTTCACTTTCGTTTAAAAGTTCGTGTTGCGAGAAAACATAGTTTTTCACACTGTCATTATATTCCGCAACATTAACAAGATAATTGTTTTTTATCGACTCACACGCAAAACTTGCTCTGTCGCACATAAGCCTTACGGGGATATTTTTTGTTTTAACGTGGTAAATTCCCACAGTCATTCTTATTTCAAAATCAATCGGATAATCCTTTACCCAACTTTGAATTTCCGCACCCAATGCGTCCGGCTGAATATTTTCTTCAAAGTCCATAAAAGAAAATACATCACCCGAAAGCCTTGCGGCTACAAGATCGTATTTTGCGGCTCTTTCTTGCAATTTCTTGCCTATATAGCTAAGAAGTCTGTCACCTTCGACAAAACCGAATCTGTCATTGACAAATTTGAATTTCTCGACATCAAAGCAAACAATAACATATTCTTTGTCCGGTTCATTTTCAAATCTGCACCTGACACGGTCATAATATGTATTCCTGTTGTAAAGTCCGGTAAGTTCATCAAGACTCTTTACTTTTCGTAAATTTTCTTCCAGTTGATGAACTCTTTCTTGAAGTTCTTCCACTGTCCCCTCTGACATCTTCTTCGCCTCCCCACTGTATAGCTTACGTTTATATTATATCACTTTTTATTGTTTTTGCAATACTTAATTACAGCATTTTAAATTTTTTTTGAATATTTTTCTGATTTTTAAAATTTCACTTGTTTTTATGCAATATGTATGATATAATTGGAATGTTAGGGGTGAATTTATGAAATATACACTATCAAAAGGACTCACTAACAGTCCGGATGCAAGAGTGATAAGGCAGTCCGTTTTCGTGGAGGAGCAGGGTTTTGAATACGAATTTGACGACATTGACGAAACCGCTTTGCACCTTGTTTTGTACGATGAAAACGATAATCCATGTGCAACGGGACGACTGTTTTTCGACGGTTGCATGAAAATCGGCCGTATCGCCGTTATGAAAGAATACAGAGGTCAGTCGCTCGGCAGTGAAGTTATTGCCATACTTGAAGAAAAAGCACTTGAATTGGGTGCAAATCATATCGAGCTTTCCGCTCAAATACAGGCAAAAGATTTTTATAAAAAACTCGGCTACACCGAAATCGGCGAAATATATAAAGAAGAATTTTGTCCGCATATAAAAATGTTTAAGGATTTAAAATAACTTAGATAAATCGGAATTTGCAGGTGTGATTGATGAGAGTTGTAGAAGTTACAGAAAACAAAAAACAATATCTTGATTTGCTCCTATTGGCGGATGAGCAGGAAGATATGGTTGACCGTTATCTCTATAAAGGTAAAATGTATGTTCTTGATGATGACGGAGTGAAATGCGAGTGTGTCGTAACGGACGAAGGGACTGGAATACTTGAAATTAAGAATATCGCTACAGTTCCCACATTTCAGCGAAAAGGTTATGCCAAAGCATTGATTGAATTTCTTGTTGAAAAATACCACGGACAGTTTTCGATACTGCAAGTGGGAACCGGCGACAGCCCGTTGACGATACCATTTTATGAAAAATGTGGCTTTGTACGCTCGCATATCGTGCCAAATTTCTTTACGGATTATTATGATCACCCGATATATGAGTGTGGTGTACACCTTGTAGATATGGTGTATTTGCAAAGACCTCTATAAAACAAATTCCGGTTTATCGAATAATACACTTACTAAAAAAGGAGCAGATTTAAAATCTGTTCCTCTTAATTTACACGCATTATCTTACCGCAAGCGATTTTCTCACTGGAATTACCGCTCGCACGATTTCTTTTATACATATTCATATCTCCCCTATCAAGATATGAATTAAATTCCGATTTTATGACTTTTACGGTCTTTTCCTTATACTGCCCTCATATTTTTTTATACTTCCGCCAAGCGAAACCACATTTCCGAAACGATTTTTCAAATTATCAACCGTTTTTTCAAACTGCTCGACTTTTTTCGTATTTTCCGTATTGTCCTCAATCAAACTCATCTGTTCGTATACGTCATTCTCACCGACAAGGTTTGTTCCCGTTACAGACATCATTCGTATCGGCAATTTTAAATTCCAAGATTTTTTTACAAGCTCCATCGCCGCATTGCGTATATCTCTTGAAACATATGTAGGCTTTTCGAGTTTTTTCTGACGGCTTATACTCTTAAATTGCGGATCTTTTATCAATATTTGCACTGTCGTGCATTTCATATTTTTTCGGCGTAAGCGTGCCGCAACACTGTCCGAAAGTGCATATATACCGCTCCGTACATCTTCTTCACCGACAAGGTCCTGTCTGAACGTCATACCGTTGCCGACCGATTTAACTTTCTCTTTTTCATATATTGATTTAACCGGCTCACTGTCAAGTCCGTTTGCGTATCTGTACAGCATATTCCCCGCTTTACCGAAATGCCTGACAAGGATATGTTCGTCATATTTTGCAAGCTGACCGATAGTTTTAACACCCAATCTTTCAAGCTCATCACCTGTCTTTTTGCCGACAAAAAGCAAATCTCTTACCGACAGCGGATATATAAACTGTTTCCAATTTGATTTTGAAAATACAGTAGTCGCATCCGGTTTTTTATAGTCACTGCCAAGCTTTGCAAACACCTTGCAAAATGACACTCCGACTGAAATTGTAAGTCCTGTTTCCTCTCTTACAATTCTTCTAAGCTCGTTCGCAATCTTCACACCGTCACCGAACAGTCTTTTACTCCCCGTAACATCAAGCCAAGCCTCGTCAGGTCCGAATGACTCGACATAATCGGTGTACCGTTTATAAATATCCATAACCTGCTTTGAATACTTGTAATACAAATCATGGTGCGGTCTGACTATGACTAAATCGGGACACTTTTTCTTTGCCTGCCAAATTGTTTCGGCAGTTTGTATGTTGTACTTTTTTGCAAGCTCATTCTTTGCCAAAATAATACCGTGCCTGCTTTCCTCGTCACCGCCGACCGCCATAGGCACTTTTTTCAGTTCCGGATTTAATACACATTCCACCGACGCATAAAACGCATTACAGTCGCAATGAAGTATTGTTCTGTCCATCAGTTTTGCTTCCTTACAATCGTATAGTCGTCGCCCATTCTGAAATAATGGCAGTTATCGTTATTGCCCATCGTAAATCTGTACATTTCGTCCTCGTCCAAATTTATCGCACAGCAATAACATTCATATTCATCGTCATAATAGTAATTCATACAAAATTCACAGTTGGTTTTCATTTTTTAACACCTCTGAATATGATTATATCATAACGGCCTGCACTTTACAACAAATTTGTCTATGTCAAAATAATAACAATTATTGACTAAATGCGCTGTTGTATTGTATAATAAAATTATTCATTATAATGGAGGATTTTACTATGGAATTTAAAGAAAACACTGATTTTGACCTTATCGGTTTAGGCGAAGTTATGCTAAGACTTTCACCTCCAAACAAAGAAAAGATTTCTCAAAGCGAAACCTTTGAAAAAAATGCGGGCGGAAGTGAACTTAACGTTGTATCGGGTGCGGCAATGCTCGGTATTCGTTCGGCGATAGTTACAAAATTGCCCGAAAACAAGATGGGACATTTTATAAGAAATAAAATTCGTTACGGAAACGTGTCCGATGACTATATCATATACGACCACTCACCTCAAAAAAGATTGGGCGTTTATTACTATGAAAGCGGTGCTTATCCGCGAAAATCATCGGTAATTTATGACAGAGCAAATTCAAGTTTTTGTTCACTTTCTCTTGACGAACTTCCGAAGGATATATACGCAAAAACTAAGATTTTTCACATTTCAAGCATTACGCTTGCACTTGACCCATCACTAAAGGAAACGGCTATTGAAATGATACATAAATTCCACGAGGCAGGTGCATATATTTCATTTGACGTAAACTACCGTGCAAGTTTGTGGTCTGAAGAAGAGGCTAAAAAGACTGTTGAGGCGATATTCCCATATGTAGATTTTCTTTTCGTTTCGGAAGAAACATCAAGAAGAATGTTGCAGAGAACAGGTACTTTGGAAGAAATAATGAAAGGCTATGCCGACACTTACGGTTGCACACTTATTGCAACAACAAGACGTGAGGCTGTAAGCCCTACGCACCATAATTTCAACTCAAAAATATATATGAACGGTAATTTCTATGAAGAAGAACCTTACAATAATATCGAAGTTATCGACCGCATAGGCTCGGGTGACGCGTATCTTGCAGGTGTGCTTTACGGACTTATCAAGTACGGTACTCCTGAAAGAGCAATCGAAATCGGTAACGCACTTTCAGCTGTTAAAAACACTGTTGCAGGCGATATGTCAGCAAGCAGTATTGAAGAAATCGAAAGCGTTATTAAATCACACAAAGCTACAGGTCATCAAGATGAAATGGTAAGATAAAATAAAGGATAGCGACATATTGCCGCTATCCTTTTTTGTGTCCCTATTTAATTTCAATTCTTATTTTAAATTCAAATTCACTTTCATCAAAGCGATATTCTTCTTGTGTAAGCGGTCCACAGCTGTTTTGACCTATACCGTTTTGTTTATAATCAATACACAAAACAGTATCGTCGCATTTTTCAAGTTCAAAATTATGTTTCTTTTCGGTCAATTCCTCTTGCGTGTAATGCAACGCACTGAATGAAAACGGAGTATCCGAGCTTACTCTGATATTTTCCGTTTCAACATATCTTGTACCGAAATGACTTCCGTTTTCCTGTGGTTTTATATATGGTTCATACATATCCGAAACAGTTGTGTTAAATTCATCAAGATATGTGCAAAGGTGCTTATCACTGTAACTTTCATACGGACCGTAGCCGTAATACTTGACGTTCTCGCCTTTAGTGAAAAATCTCAAACCAAATCGCGGAATTACAGGCAGATTTTCGCCCACTTTAACGCTCGACTGCATATCAATAATACCGTTTGCATAAATCGTCCATACGGTTTCAATATCCATATGCTTGCGCTGCACAACGGGAATAAGCGCATTATGGCACTTTATCGTAACTGTATCAGTCACATCATAAGTACAATCGTAGACGTAGCTTTGTTCTCTATGATAATCGGCATTTATCCAATCACGCATAATATTTCTGTCGTTGTCAGTCGGTGCTCTCCACACATTCCATTCAACAGGTCTTGTAACCGTATCGGAAAGTTTTTTGAAATTACCTGTTGATTTATCGAAGATATATTCAAAATTATTACCTTTTATCGTAATGTTTCTGCCTTGCTCCGATACTTCAAAACTTCCGTCTGCACTGACAGGTTCAAGTTTCGGCACAGTGTCATTTACAATAAGTTGTTCAAAGCCTACTTCATATCCTTTTTTCGCCCAAAGCGTGTCGCTCTTTTGATATGCCTTAACCATTACGACATCACCGTTCGGACGCGGAAAGCTCTTTTTTCCTCTCGGCGGAACATCAAATTCCATTCTTTCACCGTTGACTTCAAAATAAAGTTTATCGTCAAGCTCCGCAAAATCGTAACGATTTTCCACAACTATAATATTGCTGTATGATTTTATCGCAAACGGTTTAATAGCTTGCTTGTATTCCAAAAGTCCCGTATGAGGTCGTCTGTCGGGGTAAACAAGTCCGTCAACGCAGAAATTACCGTCATTCGGATATTCACCGAAATCACCGCCGTAAAAATATTTACTGTCCCCCATATCAATGGCATGGTCGCACCATTCCCATGCGAATGCACCGAAAAATCCGTCATATCTGTATAGGCGATCTATATATTCCTTTATACCGCCGGGGCCGTTACCCATTGCGTGTATAAATTCGCACTGCATATACGGTTTTACAACCGCCATTTGTTCCTTTTCTTTCTTGCCGAGTTTACTCTCCGAAAGATTTATCCATTCGCCCGCACCGCCGTATTCACTGCCTTTTCCAAGACTGACTCTGTGCCAAACCACTTCACCCGGATTTTCAAAATACTTGTCTATCCACTTATAATCCGCATACATGGTACTTTCAACATCAAGCATTGAGGTATCGTTTATGTGTCCCTCCATCTGCCACATACTGCTTTCGTAATGCGTCAATCTTGTGGAGTCATATTCCTTAACCCATCTGCCCGCTTTCTCAAAATTCACGCCGTAACCGCCCTCATTGCCGAGCGACCAAATACACACGCTTGTTCTGTTTTTATCGCGTATAACATTTCTCTGAACTCTGTCCAAAATTGCATTTTCCCAATCAGGATTTTGTGCAAGCAATCCAAATGTAACGGCTTGTGAACCGCCGAAAAATGATGCTGTTCCGTGAATTTCAATATCCGATTCCGCAATAACGTAAAAGCCGTATTCGTCGCACAACTTCATAAGCCACGGAGCATTCGGATAGTGACTTGTACGAAGTGCATTGATATTGTGCTGTTTCATAAGCTTTAAATCTTTTTCGGCTTGCTCGCGGCTTATGGTATATCCTGTTACAGAGTCACTGTCATGACGGTTTACGCCCTTCATTTTTATCGGCTTATTGTTTAAGAAAACAATTCCGTCATCAATTTTTATTTCTCTGAAACCGATTTTTTCGCGTATAACCTCATCTTCCGTTACAAGATACAATGTATATAAATACGGATATTCCGCATTCCAAAGTATCGGTTTTTCAACCGTTATAGTTTTACTGTCCCCACTGTATATCTCGCCTTTTTCATTTTCAAGAACAAAGCTCACATCAGTGTCCGAATCTATTTCAATATTAATTTTTCCTTGAATATCTGTTTCGATTTTATAGTCGCGGATATGATTCTGCGGACGATTTAAAATGTACACATCTCTGAAAATACCGCTCATTCTGAACTTATCCTGATCCTCAAGATAACTTCCGTCACACCATTTAAAAACCAACACGCAAAGTGTATTATCGCCGTTTTTAACCTTATCTGTAATATCAAATTCAGATGTTGAATGTGATACTTGACTGTAACCGACAAATTCGCCGTTCACCCACACATAAAAACAAGAATCCACACCCTCAAAATTCAAATACTTCCTATAATCATTATCCGATTCAAAATGAGTTACATACGCACCGCACGGATTGTCATACGGAACATACGGCGGATTATACGGAAACGGATATCTTGTATTTGTGTATTGATGGCGGTCATAACCTTGAGTTTGCCAACATGACGGTACAGGAATTTTATCAAAGCCGTCTGTATTTCCGTCCTTAAAATCATCAGGAACATCATCAACACAAGTGTAATACATAAAGTCCCACTCACCGTTTAAAACCTGCTTTCTGTCATTCGTTCCCTTTCTTGCATTTTCTATATCCGAACACGGCATATAATACGCTCTGTTTTCTTCTGTATTAATATGCAATGTGTTTAAATCATTGTAGTATTTTTCAATCTGCATACCTTGTCCTCCTATTCATATTTTAGTATATCCGAGTGTCTGATTTTTGTCAATATGATTGACAAATTTTTAATTTTGCAAATCAAAGAGGGACACTAAATTTTTAGTGTCCCTCTTCACCTACACGTATTCTCGTAAGTGCTCTTTTTAATTTTATTTCAGCGGCTCTTTCTTCGTAGTCGGAAGCTTCTTTAATTTTCTTTTCCGCAGCCTCTTTTGCCCTCAACGCACGTTCAACGTCGATATCTTCGGACCATTCAAACGTACTTGCAACAAGTCTGACCGTTCCTTTTTTCACATTCAAAAGTCCGCCCGAACACGCCGCCGTTCTTACATCGCCGTTTGTTGTAACTTTTGCCATGCCCGTATCGACAGGCGTTACATAATCGCAGTGACCGCTCATAATACCGACGTCACCCTCCGTTGTACGAACAAGTAATTTTTCCGCATCACCGTCAAACATAAGTCCGTCGGGCGTTACTATCTGCAAATGAAATGTATTCATAATCATTCACCCATTTTCTTTGCTTTTTCACGAACTTCGTCAATACCGCCCGCGAAAAGGAAACACGATTCGGGAATATCATCACATTTACCCTCGATAATTTCCTTAAAACCGCGAATTGTTTCTTTAATCGGAACGTATTTACCTTGCATACCTGTAAACTGTTCCGCAACAGAGAACGGCTGTGACAAAAATCTCTGAACCTTTCTCGCTCTGTTTACGGTATTCTTGTCCTCTTCCGAAAGCTCGTCCATACCCATAATCGCAATAATATCCTGCAATTCGGTATATCTTTGAATTATACGCTGTACCGCTCTGGCTGTTTCGTAATGCTCCTTACCCACAACTTCTGGTGTCAAAATTCTTGACGTTGATTCAAGCGGGTCAACCGCCGGATAAATACCCAACGAAGAAATCTGTCTTGACAAAACAGTTGTTGCGTCAAGGTGAGCAAATGTCGTTGCGGGAGCAGGGTCTGTAAGGTCGTCCGCAGGCACATAGACAGCTTGTATCGAAGTTATAGAACCGTTCTTTGTAGATGTAATTCTCTCCTGTAAAGCACCCATTTCAGTAGAAAGTGTAGGCTGATAACCAACTGCCGACGGAATACGTCCGATAAGTGCCGAAACCTCCGAACCGGCTTGTGTAAATCTGAAAATATTATCAATAAACAAAAGCACGTCCTGATGTTGCTTATCTCTGAAATATTCAGCCATTGTAAGTCCCGAAAGCGCAACTCTCATTCTTGCACCCGGCGGCTCGTTCATCTGACCGTAAACAAGCGCAGTCTTATTGATAACGCCCGACTCTTTCATTTCATTATAAAGGTCGTTACCCTCTCTCGTTCTCTCGCCGACACCGGCGAAAACACTGATACCGCCGTGTTCTTTAGCAATATTATTTATAAGCTCCATTATAAGAACAGTCTTGCCGACACCGGCACCGCCGAAAAGACCTATTTTACCGCCTTTTGCATACGGCGCAATAAGGTCGACAACCTTAATACCCGTTTCAAGTATTTCCGTTGTCGGATTTTGTTCTTCGTATGTCGGCGGCTCACGATGTATACACCATTTTTCTTTCGTTTCGGGATTTGGCATATTATCAACCGCATCACCCAAAACGTTAAAAATTCTTCCGAGTGTTTCTTCACCGACAGGCACTTTAATTCCCTCACCTGTGTCAACGGCGTCCATACCTCTGACAAGTCCGTCCGTCGAACCCATCGAAATACATCTGACAACATTGTCACCTATATGCTGTGCAACTTCCGCAACAAGCCTTTGACCTTTATTGTCAATTTCAATGGCATTTAAAATATTAGGCAATTCACCGTCCTCAAACCTTATATCAAGGACAGGACCTATTATTTGAACTATTTTTCCAACGTTATTCATATTTTCAAATCCTTTTTATATATTATTCGCACCTGATATTATCTCTGTTAATTCCTGCGTGATTGACGCCTGTCTTGCTCTGTTATATTCAAGGCTCAGATTTTCAATCATTTCCGACGCATTGTCCGTTGCGGATTCCATCGCATTTCTTCGTGCCGATAATTCCGACGCAACCGATTCCGACACAGCACCGTACACCATTCCGGAAATATAATAAGGTATTATCTGTGCAAAAGTTTCCTCTGCGTCAGGCTCATACACAATAAGGCTGTAATTCATATTACGCATACCCTCTTTTGTATGCTCAACTCTTATCGGCAGAACATTTTCCGTCTTAGGCTCTTGCGTAAGCATATTGACAAAGCTTGTATACGAAAGAATAAGGCGCGTAAATTCGCCCTTTTCATACGCCTTTGCCAATAAGCTTCCTATTGCGTGACAATCGGAGATTTTTATATCGCCTGCTTTGGCATATGTGTCGGTATACACATTATCTTCACCGAAATGCTCCACAACCTTTTTACCTATCGGAAAAATTATATCTCCGTCTTTTATGTCAAGAGATTTAAACAAATTGTTGTTATATCCGCCCGCAAGACCTCTGTCACCGGCTATAACAATATGACACGTTTTTCCCTCTCTCTCACGCGTAAATACAGAGCTGAAATCCTTATTATCCTTTGCAATATCTTCAAGCGTTTCGTGAAGTATATTAAAATACGGCTTTGAACGTTCAATACCCTCGGACGCTTTACGCATTTTGGACGCGGCAACAAGCTCCATAGCTTTTGTTATCTGCATAGTTGAGCTTATACTCTTTATTCTGTTTTTTATTGTCTTCATTGATGAAGCAGACATCAGAGCATCCCCCCTACTTTACAAAACGTTTCTTACAATCTTCAACAGATGAACGGATTTTTTCTTCACATTCTTTATTCATTTCACCTGTGTTTTCAATCGTATCTATTATATCATGTGCATTATTTTCAATATACTCAAATAATGATGTTTCAAATTCCTGTATTCTTTCAACAGGCATATCTTCAAGCAAATCGTTTATAACCGCATAAATAATTACCACTTGCAATGATACTCTTATCGGCGTGTTTCTTCCTTGCTTCAGCACTTCAACTATTCTCTCACCCTTTGCAAGACGCATTTTTGTGTCTTTGTCAAGGTCCGAGCCGAACTGTGCGAATGCTTGAAGTTCTCTGTACTGTGAATACGAAAGTTTCAGACTTCCGGCAACTTTTTTCATTGCCTTTATCTGTGCGTTACCGCCTACACGCGACACGCTTATACCGGGATTGACCGCCGGCATAATGCCCGAATGGAATAATTCCGTTTCAAGGAATATCTGTCCGTCCGTAATTGAAATTACGTTTGTCGGTATATATGCCGAAACGTCACCTGCCTGTGTTTCTATAATCGGCAATGCCGTAAGCGAACCGCCGCCCAAATCCTCCGACAATCTCGCCGCTCTTTCAAGCAATCTTGAATGTAAATAGAATACATCGCCCGGATACGCCTCACGTCCCGGTGAACGTCTTAAAAGCAGCGACAACGCTCTGTATGCGACTGCGTGTTTTGACAAATCGTCATACACAATCAAAACGTCCTTGCCTTTATACATAAAATATTCGCCCATTGCACAACCTGCATACGGTGCAATATATTGAAGTGCCGGCATTTCAGACGCCGTTGCGGAAACGACAATCGTATAATCCATCGCACCGGCCTTTTCAAGCGTATCAACGATTGACGCAACCGTTGAACGCTTTTGACCTATCGCAACATAAATACAAAGTACGTCCGTATCTTTTTGGTTTATAATGGTATCAACCGCAATCGCCGTTTTACCTGTTTGTCTGTCACCGATTATAAGTTCTCTCTGACCTCTGCCAATAGGTATCATAGAGTCAATCGCCTTTATACCTGTCTGCAAAGGCACGCTTACAGACTTACGTTCGATAATTCCCGATGCCGGAGACTCGACAGGTCGTGTTTCGGTTGTGTTTATCGCACCCTTGCCGTCAATAGGGTTTCCGAGAGCGTCAACAACACGACCCAAAAGTGCATCACCAACGGGAACGTCTGCAACACGTCCGGTACGTTTCGCGATACTGCCCTCTTTTATTCCCGTACCATCACCGAGAATAACAACGCTGACGTTATCTTCTTCAAGGTTCAGCGCCATAGACATAACTCCGCCGTCAAGCTCGATAAGCTCACCGGCCATACACGCATCAAGTCCGTGTATACGTGCAATTCCGTCACCGACTTCTATAACATAACCCGTTTCTGTTTCGCGTATTATATTATCGTAATTTTTAATTCTGTCCTTTATAACTTTGCTTAAATCCTGCATCTTCTACTCCTATGCTATATCAAAGCTTTTTTTAAATCTTCAAGTCCTGATTTTATACTTGAATCAATCCGTATACCATCTGTTTCGATTATAATTCCGCCTATACATTTTTTATCAACGTGCATTTTCAAAAATACTTTTCCGCCTGTTTTCTTTTCAAGTTTCTGCAATAGTTTTTCTTCCAAATGCTTGCCGATAGGCTTTGCTGTTGTAACATTAACAATTTTTATACTATTGTCCTCATTATACAGCTTTTCATATGTTTTAAAACATTCCCCGATGTGATGTACACTATGCTTTTCCGAAAGTAACTTTAAGAAATTCAAAACATATCTGTTCACCTTGCCCAAGAAATCTTCGTTGAGTATCTCCATAAGGTCATCACGTTCGATTTGAGGTGCATCAAGTATTTTAACATATGCAGGGTGTTCGTTAAATAACGAAACAATCCCCTCAAGATCAACCAAAATCTCTCTTGACATCCCCTCATCTTTTGCAAGGTCGTAAAGCGAGGCACCGTAAGTCTGTGGTGCAGACATATAAATCACCTACATTCTATCAATAATATCAGAAATTAGTTCTTCATCATCACTGTCAGTTAATTTTTTGCCTATAATTTTTTCTGCCGCATCGACAGCCATAGACGCAATCTCTCTCTTTGCGTCAGTGACTGCGTTCTGCTTATCTTGTTCAATCTGCTTTTGACTCTTTTCCATTATATACCGAACTTTTTCATTTGCCTCATTTACAATAGATTCAGAGCGTCTGTCCGCTGTTTCAACCGCCGATTTTATTATACCGTCAGCCTCATTTTTTGCAGACAAAAGTTTTTCTTCGTATTCACTTTTAAGGCTTAGTGCCTTATCGTTGGTTTCCTCTGCCTGTTTATACGAATTTTCGATTTCTTCTGCGCGTTCATCAAGTATCTTCGTTACAGGTTTAAACAAAAACTTCTTTAAAAGCAGAAACAATATGAGCAGGTTTGCCCACGTAAAAATCATTGTCCATGTGTCTATGGATACAAAAGGCAAATATTCATTCATTTGCTCTCATCCTTTCGCTGTTTGATTAAAGAAGTCCTATAAGCGGATTTGCAAACAATAAAATCAATGCGACAACAAGACCGTAAATACCTGTTGATTCCGCAACCGCACAACCAAACAACATTGTTGAAGTAATTGCGCCCTTTGCCTCAGGCTGTCTGCCGACTGCCTCTGCCGCCTTACCTGCCGCAAAACCTTGTCCTATACCCGGTCCGACACCTGCTATCATTGCAAGTCCCGCACCTATTGCCGACGCCGCTAATATAATTGCTCTTTCCATTTTAAAAATCTCCTTTGTTTTTATATTTATCAAAGACAAAACCTTATGGTTTTGTCTACTTTATTTTTGGGAGTTTGAGGTGCAACCTCAAGCTATAATCATTTCTGACGACCTGTGCGGCAGAAATGGCTTAAAATCTAAAGTTTCGACTTTGGAGGAACTTTATGATTTTTTCTTTAAAATACTCAAAAATTACATCGCAAGATGTGATTTTTGGAGCTGTCGACAGAATGTCGACAGGCTCGTTTTTAGTCGCCTGCACCTTGAACAAACACCATTGTAAGCATACAGATTATATATGCCTGCAAAAAGCTTGTGAACAGGTCAAAGTAAACCGAAAGTATTGCCGGAATACCGACTTGTAAAATCGGTATTGTTGCAAAGAAATCATTTGGTATCCACGAAAGTATAACACTGCTAAGACTCGCCAAACCGCCGTATACAAGTGATGTTATAACAAGACCTGCGGCAATATTACCGAAATGACGGAACGTCATTGAAACAGGGTTTGCGATTTCACTTATAAGGTTAAGCGGTGTTATAACCGGTACAGGTTCGGTAAACGATTTAAGCCAACCGAGAACACCGTGATTTTTGATGTTCGTCACTTGTATCATAAGGAACGTCACTATCGACCACGAAAGTATAACGCTTAAATCAGCCGTTATCGGTCTTAAACCTGTAAGCGACGATAAACTTCCGACTATCGAAAATATAAAAAGCGTTCCTATATACGGTGCGAACGACATATATTTTTCACCCATTGTATCCTTTACAAGATTGTAAAGCATTGTAATGAGTTTTTCTGCCACAAGTTGTTTTTTTGACGGATTTCTTACTCGCATACCGTGTGTCAGCCATACAGACGCTATCACAAGTGCCGCCATTATAATCCACATATTGACTATACTTTCGGTTACTTTAATTCCACCGAAAAGCGGTATCTCAAATAAAACCTTAGGTCCGTTCATCTTCTGACACTTCCCTTTCCTTTTTTCTCGTAAGATTTAGTATGAATATAGAAATCTGCGGGAATATAAGCGGAATTATAACGCATACATAGTTTAGATAATCAACCTTTGTTGCCCAAATTACCGCAAGTGCAATAAGTGCCAGCCTACCTATATAACAGACTCCCATAAGTCCGGACGCACCTTTTTGCTTTGACACACATCTTTCAAGGATAATTCCCATAAGTGCAAAGTTTAAAATTGCCACCGCACATCCGAGAAGTGTTCCGAATATTGCAGATAAACCGAAAAACTTTGTCGGCAAAGTAACAAGTACTTGCACCGCTCCGAGTATGATTACACCTATTGCAATATTTCTTATTTCGACAAGTAAAGTCTTTGACACATATTTCCCCTCTTTCTCTTTTTAATACTATATCTATTTTACCATAATACTTATTATTTTCAACCCTTAGTTTTCCGACAAACGTATATTTTTAAACAATTTTATCGTTATTTGTCGTTTATTCTTTTATTTTCTCACTTATACACAAATTTATCCTTTTCTTTGTTGCACTTTGCACAAAGAACAATGAGTATATTTTCACTTTTTGTTTAATTGTCTTAATTCCAAACCTTCCTATATATTATGTTATTTTTTATTCATTTATTCAAACATAACCTTCTCAAATCAAAAAAGCGCAAATCTAAACAGATTCGCGCTTTTTATTTTTAAAATCCCAACGGAATTTTGAACAGAATAAATGCCATTAACAGCAATGTCCACGATACCATAAATATAACCGAATACGGAATCATCATTGATATTAAGTTACCTGCCGTAAATTCCGGTTTATACTTTCGCATATACATAAGCACCACTCCCGCATACGTCATAAGCGGTGTTATGATATTCGTTGACGAATCGGCAATTCTGTATGCCGCCGCGACAACATCAGGCGTCATTGAGCTGTTTACACGATATAGCATCGGCACAAAAATCGGTCCGAGCAACATCCATTTTGAACTCAATCCGCCGACAAACAGATTAATAAATCCTGTTATCAATATAAAGCCGATTATAAGCAATATCGGTGAATTTGACGCACCGACCGCCTGCAAGCCCATTGCTCCGATATACGTTATATACGTTCCCAAATTTGTATAAGTCAAAAGTGACAGGAAGTTATAGCTGAAGAACGTCAAAACAATCGCATATCCCATTGTGCCGATTTGCTTAGACATAGCTCCGACCATATCACTAAGTTTTCTGAACTTACCCACGGCATATCCGTAAAACATTCCCGGGACAAAGAATATGAATGTAATTATCAATATGATGTTATCAAGAAACGGTGTTACGGTTTTACCTGTTTCGTCAACGTATGACGAAAGCGGTCCGAAACCAAGCAATGCCGCTATTACAAGTGCTGTCAAAAGTCCTGCAACCGACCACCAAAGTGCTCTTTTTTCTTTATCCGAAACAGCAAATTCACTTACATTTATATCTGACGGAATTATATATTTCTGTTTTTCAAATTTAGGTTTTACAAACTTTATTGTAACAAATCCGCCTATTATTACAAGCATTACAGTTGACGCAAGCATAAAATAATAGTGCATTGTCACAGGATTTATCGCTTTTCCGAGATACGAAACGAACGGTATATTCTGACTGCTTGCAAAAGCCTCCGCATTTGTACCGATTATAACGTCAACAACCGTTGCCGGTATCAAATTCGCACTGAATCCTGCACTTACGCCTGCAAACGCCGCCGCCATACCTATAAGCGGATTTTTTCCTATACCGACATATAAAAGTCCGGCAAGCGGTATCAAAATCAAATATCCCGCATCTGTCGCAATATTACTCATTATTCCGAGAAATACAAGCACAAACGGCAGTAGCTTATCCGATATATTTGTACCCATACGTCTTATAAGTGCCGACAAAAGTCCCGATTCTTCCGCTATGCCTATACCAAACATTACTATTAAGATAGTACCTACTATACCTCCGGCATATCCGAGCCAATTATCAAGTATCGCATTTGAGAATATCCACCTTATATTTTCGGCAGTGAACATATTTTTAATCTCATAACTCACACTTGTACCGTCAGCCGAAGTCATAGAGAATGTATTTCCTCCGAATATCCCCGTTACAACAAGTACCAATATATAAAGCAATATAAAAATTATAACAGGGTCAGGTATTTTCTGCCCGAGTTTTTCAATTATTCCGATTTTATCTTTTTTACGCAAAACAAAAATCACTCCCTTCTGTATGATACTATATCATACGGGAGTGATTTAATTCAACGAACAATATATGCCAAAAGCTATTTGATAACTATTGTCTTGATGATTTGATTTTGAACAGGTACATCGTCCATACCCATATCAGTTAGTGAATGAGTTTCGGTTTCCGCGATTTTATCCACATATTCCATACCCGATGTTACCTTACCGAATGACGCATACTGACCGTTAAGCGACGGACTGTCTTGGTGCATAATAAAGAACTGACTCGACGCACTGTCCATACTTATCGCCGTTCTTGCCATTGATATAACACCTCTTTCGTGAGGTATCATATTAAAGTATCCGTTTTGGATAAATTCACCTGTTATTGTATCCGTTTCGTGCTGTGTCATATCGGTATCATAGCCGCCGCCCTGAATCATAAAGTCTTTTATAACTCTGTGGAACACAAGCCCGTCATAAAAATTTTCATTTGCAAGTTTAACAAAATTTGCAACCGTTTTCGGTGCAATATCCGGATAAAGTTCAAGCTCAATATTACCGCCGTCCTCAAGTTGAATTTCAGCTCTTACGATATTTCCCGTATCATCCGCATAATTTTTATATGCGTCATATTTTTGATTTAAAACCTTTTCGTATGTTTCAAATTTCTTTGCAAGTCCTTCTTCTACATTTTTCTTCGTGTAGTCGATTGTAACGGTTGATGTACCGCCGTCCCAATTAACCGTTGCGCCGAACATTTCCGATATTGCTCTTAGCGGTACCATTGTATAATCGTTCATTATAGTCGGCGGCACATCCATTACAGTTGTATCTTCAAGCGCAGTTGCCGAGGTTTTAAATGCGTGGTCTTTGTCAATCCAAGTAAAATACAGATTACTTCCGTCACAAAGTGTTATACCCTTTGTATCTGCGTCCCACGACACGTCACAGCCAAGTGCCTCCGAAACAGCTCTAAGAGGTACAAGTGTTCTTTCTTCAACAATTACAGGTGCCATTTCGGGATGAATTTCCTCACCGTTTACCTTTACCGTAATATCACTCGCCTGTACTGTCGGAACCAATGCCATTGTCACCGTCATTATTGACGCCAACATTAAGCTTAACTTTCTCATTCTTATTTCTCCTTTTCTTACTCTTAAATTCTTCAATCATTTTTTGTGTTTCTTCAATTTCCTCTGTTGTTTTCATAAGCGGAATAAAACTTTTCGCAATCTTTCCTTTACCTCTGTGCTTTATGTAAAGTATTCCGATAATCGAAAATACAACCGCACCGATACAGTTTACCATAAGGTCTTTCATTGTATCGATTATTCCGACATCAAGATACCCTCCCTCTATAACGTACTGTCCTCCGTTATAGTTCACAATCGTACTTGTTATGCCGTTTAAGCTGACCGTGCCGTTAAGTCCGTTCGGATTAAGCGTTGCGGAATGTATTGCATTCACGATAAAATCTTTCTGCATATCCATTCCGAAAATTTGGTCCATACCAAACTCAAAGAACTCCCAAACAACTCCGACCGTCATAGAAAAACAAAATGCCACGAACGCTACAAAAAACGGTGACATATTAATATGAAATCTCGGGTCTTGATTTAAAATATCAATAAGTGCAAAGCCTATCGCCGCCATTATAAATCCGTTAATTGTATGGAGTATAGTGTCCCAATACGGAAAAATCGTATAAAAACTTTGTATCTCACCGAGTATTTCCGCCGCGAATATGAATAATAAAATTACAACTTCAAGCATTGTCGGTAATTTTATGTTCAATTTTAAGTCTACAAATCTCGGAATGTTAAATAAAACCAAAGTTAGCAGACACAGAAATACATTGTAGAAATTTCTGTTGAATATTTCCGCAACCATTGTTAAAACAACCAGAATTTGAAGAACAAGCAGCAGTACAAACCTACCTTTTTTTCCGATCCTCTTCATAATATATTCTCCTTTAACGATAGTGTAGATTATTATATCATAATCCGACATTTTTTTCAATCAAAATGTTTACAGTATGTTCACTTTTTGTAGGGTAATATTTACTGTACAAAATTTGTTTTTTGTGATATAATAAGTAAATAGAATTGATTGAACGATTTTTAGGAGCGTGTTATTATGAAAAAAAGCGATCTTACAAAACTTATTGCAATCGGTGCGGCTGTAACAGCGGCTGCCGCCACTACTGCGATTGTTATTTCAAAGCACAAAAAACACAAAACAATGCTTGCAGAACACACAAAAACTCTTACGAAAAAGCAGGCATATATCACAGGCGGAGGACTTTCTGCATTTGCGTCAGCACTTTATCTTGTGCGTGACTGCGGTTTCACTCCGGAGAATATTCATATATTTACAAACGGTACTCGCGACTGCGGCAACAACGAAACAGGCTTTATCTGCCATCGCGGAAAAACTATAAGCATCAAAGACAGTATGAATTTCTTTGACCTTATCAGCGATGTTGATTCTTTGGATATTCCCGATTTGACGGTATGCGATGAAATACTTAATATTTATCGTGCAAATATTTATCCGCGAAGTGTGACTTTGATTGATCAAGACAAGAACGTTATAGACAGTTCAAAAATCAAGATTTCAAAATCACACAGAAACGCAATACTTGCACTTATGCAGTCAAAACGTTCGCAAATTCAGTCTGCGTCGATATTTGACGTTATGGACAGCGATTTCTTCCTTTCACCGTTCTGGAAACTTATTTCCGCATTATACGGTTTTACCGAAGAATCAAGTGCATATGAATTTGTAAACTGTATTGCAAATATGGATAATATGCTTTCGGGTATCATTCCGAATGATTTTGACAGATACGAAGAAATTGTCAACCCTCTAAAAGAGCATTTGAAGAAAATCGGTGTTGACGTAAGAGAAAATGCGGTTGTTACCGATATTGATTTTGAAAACGACAATGCCGACTCAATTCACTTTACGGACGGTGCAACAAGAAAGACTTTCTATCTTAATGACGGCGATATTTGTATTATGCCTACCGATGAAATGGCTGACTGCGAATCTTTCGGCAGTTTCAACGAACCTGCTCCGAAACTTTATTCAAAGCCGTTTGAACTTTGGGAAAAGCTTGCTGAAAAGCACCCGTCATTCAAGTCACCTGACTTGTTCTTTGATGAATTTGAGGGTAATATGTCTGAGGAATTTACAATTACTCTTTCAAACAAACTTTTGCCTGAGCTTATCGACAAAGTTACTTGCGGTGCCTTGGGTCGCAACGGTATTATCGTGCTTGACGATTCAAATTGGAAAATGACAGTTTGTGCGGTACCGTCAACTTATTTTAAAGACCAAAGCGAAGATATTACAGTTTTGTGGGGCTGTGCTATGCGACCTAATTGTGACGGTGACAGAAGCGGTAAAACTATGACTGAATGCAGCGGTGCCGAAATTTTATATGAACTTGTTTCATGCTTTAACCTTGATGAAGTTTGGGACGATATTCGCGAAACGGTAGTAAACGTAATTCCTTGCCACAGACGTTACGGTACATCATATCTATCACCTGTCAATTCAAAACTTGAAATAATTCCGACAGGTATAAAGAATTTTGCGGTTTCCGGCGATTTTGCCGAATCGGATAACGATACAGTATTCTCGGAAGAATATATCGTTTCAACCGCACGCACCGCATCATATAAACTTATGAAAACAAACAGAAAAATGTTTGAAAGCAAACCGAAATCATTCAGAGAAGTAAAAAAATCTTTAAAAAACTTGGTAAAATAATTTGTTTTTTAAGGTTATTTTAAGGTTTCAATATTATAATACAGTTAAAGAATTGATAATTATTAAATCAATTCACGATAATTTTTTCATTTTTTTCTTCATAAAAAAGCAGAGCTTTAATGGCTCTGCTTTTTTGTGCTGTTATAAATTTATATGTTCTTCGGAACAGGTTCACCGAATATCGGAAGTCCGTTTTCATCATATTCAAACACTTTCGCTCTTGCGTGGCGGTTGTTATCGTGAAGCGGATCGCCTTTGATTTCCTTATAGTTTCGGCTGTGATATATAAGCACGTCTTTACCGTTATCGGTCGTGAAACAGTTATGTCCCGGTCCGTACTGCTTATTCTCCTCGCTCGTTTTAAATACAGGCTTGTCGCTCTTATGCCACGACTTTATATCAAGCAAATCACTGTTTTCATCAGCCCAAAGCATTCCCATACAGTATCTCCAACCTGTATCGGACGCCGAATATGTAACGATAACTTTACCGTTTCTGACAAGTACCGCCGGCCCTTCGTTTACTTTAAATCCCTGCACTTCCCAATCATACTCCGGTGTTGTAAGAATCATCGGCTTTGTTGCAAGAGTCCAAGGATTTTTCATTTTTGCAATATACACGTCAGATACATCTGCAGGCTCTGTCTTTTGCGCCCAAAGTACATATTGTTCACCCTTATGTATAAATGTGGTCATATCAAGTGAAAAACTTTCCACTCCCACATCAATTCTGCCCTTTTCAATCCACTTACCCGTCATAGGATTTTCGTCCTCGCACATAAGCAGATACGGTCTGATTTCCCATACGTCTTTTGCGTCACCGGCGGTGAAATAAATATACCACACACCGTCTATATAATGAAGTTCAGGCGCCCAAATATGTGAGCCCATTTCACCTGTCGGATGCTTTTTCCACACTACTTCCGAATCAGCTGTCAAAAGTCCGTTAAGAGTCTTTGCACGTCTTATCTCAATACAGTCATACTGTGGCATTGTACCTGTGAAATAGTAATATCCGTCAGTATGCAGATACACAAACGGATCTGCTCGCTGATACACCAAAGGACTGTTATATTCATATTTCTTATCCATATTATTTTCTCCGTTTCGCTTTTGTATTTTCATATTATCTATTATAATAGATTACAACGGTTTTGTAAATAATTATTTTTGAAATTGTCTGCCTGTATTGTCTATCACATAATTATCTTTGTAAATAAGTTCCGACACGGTTACAAATTCATATTTGCACTCCAATGCCTCCAAAATTTTCGGCAGAATTGCCGCCGTATTCTTTGTGCCGTTATGCAAAAGAATTATGTCGCCGTTTTGCGTGCGTCTGACACTTCTTTCATATATATCCTGTGCCTCCGCGTCACCGTAATCAATTCCGTCCACCGACCACTGAATATACATTCTTCCGCTATCCTCCGCCGCTTTCACGACAGTGTTATTATATCCGCCTGACGGCGCACGCATAAGGTACGGTCTTTCACCGGTTATGCTTTCAACAATTCCGTCACATTTATCAAGGTCGGCTGTAATCGCCTCTGCCGACATTTTCGTATAATCCGCGTGATTATATGAATGATTGCCGATTTCATGTCCCCTGTCATAAATTTTCTTCAAACTTTCGGAATACTTTTCCGCCCAATCACCCACAACGAAAAATGTCGCCTTGCAATTATACTTGTCCAACGTATCAAGAATTGAGTCAATATCATCATCGTTCCACGCACAGTCAAATGTCAGTGCGATTTTATTGTCATCCCTCTCCACGCTGTAAATCGGAATTTCTCTGCCGTTTACGTTAAACACGCTTACCGCTCTTGAAGTCGTAAACCAAATTATCGGTATAACCGCAAAAATCAGTAATGCTATTATAATATGCTTTAATTTAATAACATAAAAATTCAAAATGCCGACCTCCTAAAATATATCTGCTTAATATATCTTATTCGTGTCGGCATATGTTTATGACATCACAAAAGCCATGACGGAAGTTTATTTTTCTTTTCTTCTTTCTTTTCCTCGATTGGCTTTGTTTCTTCTGTTTTCTCGATTTTGATTTCAGTCTTTTTAACCTTTGTCACGTCCTTTTTCTTCGGTGCGGTTCTCTTAGGTTTTGCCTGCTTTTTCGGTGTATCGTTTTCTAAATTTTTGATACATTCTTCTATTTCTTCGTCAGTTTCAAGAGGCTCACTTTTAAATCTGTCCGCAAAAAGCTTGCCCTCTCTTTCGTGCGTTCTGTTGAAATATCTCGCATAGCTTGTCGTGACAGGTTTCATTGTCATTGAAATTCCCTTTTCACCCTCTTTTACAACAAGACGAATTTCCGACTTTGTAAGATAATAGCCATGTACAATACCCGTTGCGAAATTCTTTTCAAGAATTTCAACAAACATTTTTTTATCCTCGTCTGTCACAAAAAGTTCATTGCCTTTCAGCGTAATATAATAATTACCGCTTTTACTTATCTCTCTTGCCTTTCTTGCCATTTAGTGTCCCTCCTTTTCTTACATTATAACACATTTTCGGAGGGGACACTAAAACATTTTGATTACAATTTAAAGACAAGTTGGTTATAAATACAGGCAATACGGAATAGTTATATCGTATAAAACAGAGGAGGTATAAAAATGCAGACATACCACAATAAAACCGTACAGCAAACCGCCGAATTGCTCGGTACGGATATAAAAACAGGACTTACACATGACGAGGTAAAGAAACGACTTCACCGTTACGGCAAAAACGAACTTATCGAAAAAAAGAAAAAGAACATATTTATAAAATTTCTTGAACAATTTAATGATTTTATGATAATTATACTTCTTTCCGCCGCTGCGGTATCATTTATAACGTCAATTATGCAAGGTGACGCGGATATAACAGAACCTGTAATAATTCTTGCAATCGTCATATTAAACGCATTGCTCGGAGTTATTCAAGAAAAACGTGCCGAAAAAAGTCTTGAGGCTTTAAAGAAACTATCATCACCCCATGCCTGTGTACTCAGAAACGGCAATGAGCTTAATATTCCTGCCGCGAACGTTGTTCCCGGTGATATACTTATAATATCGGCAGGCGATCTTGTTGCCGCAGACTGCCGTCTTGTCACATCTAACAACCTCACAACAGACGAATCCTCTCTTACCGGTGAATCTGTAAACGCCGAAAAAGACGCATCGGTTGTACTTGAAGAATTCACGGCACTTGGGGACAGAAAAAATATAATCCTTTCTTCCACCTCCGTAACAGCCGGAAAAGCCACCGCGATAGTTACGGGTACGGGAATGAATACGGAAGTCGGACATATTGCGAATATGCTCCTTGATGATGAAACACCGCAGACACCGCTTCAGCTAAAGCTTGCCGATACAGGCAAAACGCTCGGTATTGCCGCACTTTTTGTATGCCTTTTTATTTTTATTGTCGGACTGTTCCGTCATCTTCCTCCGTTTGATATGTTTATGACAGCCGTTTCTTTGGCGGTTGCGGCAATACCGGAGGGACTTCCGGCAATAGTTACGATTATGCTTGCAATCGGCGTAATGCGTATGTCAAAACATAACGCAATAGTACGAAACCTTCCGTCTGTCGAAACGCTCGGCAGTGCGTCCGTAATATGTTCCGACAAAACAGGCACTTTAACGCAAAATAAAATGACTGTAACTTCATTTTATACGTATGATGAAAAAAAGCTGATACGACTTTGTTCAATGTGTTGCGACTGTGACGAAGTGCACAAAAGTCCGACAGAAAGTGCAATCCTCGTCATCGCAAAAAAGCATGGTTTTGACAAGTCCGTACTTGACAAAAAATACAGACGTATTGACGAAATACCTTTCGACTCAACACGCAAACGAATGACGACAATACACAGGGACATAAAAGGTTATAAAACAATAGTAAAGGGTGCATTGGAATTTGTACTTCCGCTATGCACCGACATTTATAATGGTCAAAAAGCTATTCCGCTTACTTCGCAGAGCAAGCGAAAAATTGTATCCGAAAATTCAAAAATGACTTCGGACGGTTTGCGTGTAATCGCGGTTTGTTATCGTGATGATTACACAAAAACAGCCATCAACGAAAACAATATGGTGTTTATCGGTCTTATCGGCATTGAAGATCCGCCGCGAAAAGAGGCAAAACAATCCGTAGAACTTTGTAAAAGAGCAGGTATTCGTCCTGTTATGATAACAGGCGATCACGCAGAAACGGCTTTATCTGTTGCGAAAAAAATCGGAATTGCGGACGATAATTCAAAGGTTATGACAGGCGATATTCTTGAAAAAATATCGGATAACAAACTTGCACTCACGATAAATCAATACAACGTATTTGCACGCGTTACTCCGAGCCATAAAATGAAAATTGTAAAAGCACTTAAAGCCAACGGTGAAATTGTCGCAATGACAGGTGACGGTGTAAATGACGCACCTGCACTTTCCGCCGCCGATATTGGATGCAGTATGGGCATAACAGGTACGGACGTTGCAAAATCAGCATCTGATATGGTGCTTACGGACGATAATTTTGCTACTATTATATATGCAGTCCGTGAGGGCAGAAGTATTTTTTCAAACATCAAAAAAGCGGTACAATTTTTGCTTTCAAGCAACATAGGCGAAATTCTGACCGTATTTTCGGGTATTATGTTTGGTTGGTCGTCACCGCTTACCGCTATACAGCTTTTATGGGTAAATCTTGTTACCGACTCACTTCCTGCAATCGCCTTGGGACTTGACACTTCCGACAGCGATATAATGGATAAACCGCCACGTTCACCGAAAAAAGGTTTATTTGCCGACGGACTTTGGCTTACAATCATATTTGAAGGCTTAATGATAGGTGCACTCGCACTTTTGGCATTCACCATAGGTGCAAACATCTTCGGCGGTATTACCGCCGGTCGCACAATGGCATTTGCGGTGCTTAGTATTTCTCAATTGGTACACGCATTTAATATGAGAAGTGAACATTCTGTTTTTAAAGCAGGTATATTTAAAAATCCTTACCTTGTGCTTTCACTGATTGCGGGACTTATTTTGGAGGTGTCGGTAATTTCCGTTCCGTACCTTGCAAATATTTTCGGAGTTGTTCCGCTCAATGCTATGGGTTGGATTGTCGTAACGTTTCTGTCCGTTATGCCGCTTATAATCGTTGAGCTTCAAAAGTTTGTCAGCTCGTTTGTATGGCGAAAGGACTGATATATGAATTTAAGCAATTTAAAGAAAAACGAATCGGGCGTTATATCCGAAATACGGTTAAGCGGTTCAATAAAACGCCGTCTTTCCGAGATGGGGATGACGCCCGGTGCAACAGTAAAAATGCTAAGATTAGCACCTCTCGGCGATCCTATCGAATTTCGTGTACTCAACTGTAACATAAGTATACGAAAAAAGGACGCCGAAAGATTTTTTATTCATAAGGTGGTGAAATGAATGTCCTATACAAAAACAGTCGTTGCCCTTGTCGGCAATCCGAATTGCGGAAAAACAACTCTTTTTAACGAACTCACAGGCAGTAATTATGATGTCGGCAACCGCATAGGCGTTACTGTTGAGAGCAAAAAAGGCATATGCCGTTACAACAAAAATATGCTTATAGTCGATCTGCCGGGTATCTATTCACTTTCGCCGAACAGCGCGGAGGAAATTATAACACATGACTTTATTGTAAATGAAAAGCCCGATTTAATACTCAACATAGTTGACGCAACCAACCTTGAACGCAATCTCTACCTTACAACACAGCTCGCTGAAACAGGTGTGCCTATGGTAATCGCGCTGAATATGGCAGACGCAGTTAAGAAAAACGGTTTTGAAATTAATGCAAATATGTTGACAAAACGTCTTAATATACCGTCTGTTCCGATTTCGGCAAGCAAATGTATCGGGATTGAAAAACTCATCAAAGAATGTAACTTAGGCGGTAATACCCAAAATCAAATTAAATACAATGCGGAAATTGAAAGAGCAATTTCCGCATTATGCTTAAAAAATAAAATAAGCCGTTTTTACGCCATACAACTTACAGAAAAAAATGATACCGAAACACATATAGCACAAGCTCGCTACAAATTCATAAAATCGGTTGCAGCCGACTGCATAAAAATAATCGGTCAAAACAGACAATTCCTTCTAACCGAAAAAATAGATTCAATCGCTATGCACCCACTGTTTGCGATACCGATTTTTATACTTGTAATGTTTTGTGTTTTTCAGATAACTTTCGGAACATTCGGCTCAATGCTGTCTGATATGCTCGATACCCTGTTTAATTTTCAATTTGCAAATATGCTTGAAAATATTTTAACATCAGCCGAAGTCGGTGCATTTTTCAAAGGACTTTTACTTGACGGAATAATATCCGGAATAGGCAGTGTCATAACATTTTTTCCGCAGATAATGCTGTTATTTTTATTTCTTTCCTTTCTTGAAGATTCGGGATATATGGCACGAACGGCTTTTATTATGGACAAACTTTTTATAAAAATCGGTCTTTCAGGCAAGTCGTTTGTACCTATGATAATGGGATTTGGGTGCAGTGTTCCTGCGATAATGGCAGTCAGAACACTTGATAACAAACGTGACAGAAAGCTGACAATGCTGTTGATACCGTTTATGTCGTGCGGTGCAAAAATGCCGGTTTATGCGGTGTTTACAGCGGCACTGTTTCCGAATAATGCGGGTATCGTCACATTCAGTTTATACATTTTAGGGATAGCTTTAGGGATAATTTCAGGATTGATTTTGTCAAATACGGTATTCAAAGGCGATGAACCGCCTTTTGTACTCGAACTCCCTCCCTACCGAATGCCGACTTTCAAATCGACATTTAATCATATGTGGGATAAAGTCAAGGACTTCCTTACAAGAGTAGGTACTGTAATTTTGCTTGCAAGTATAATCATCTGGCTTTTGGAAAATCTTGATTTTCATTTGCATTTAACCGCTGACAGCGAATACAGCATTATCGGCACTTTCGGAAAACTTATCGCACCGATATTTAAACCTTGTGGGTTCGGTAATTGGAAAGTTGCGGTAAGCCTTATTTCAGGTTTTGCCGCAAAAGAGGCAGTCGTGTCAACTATGTCAATCCTATACGGTGCATACAACACCGCCGATCTTGTATCGTGCCTTACGACTTCATTCACTCCCCTGTCGGCATATTCGTTTTTAACGTTTGTACTGCTTTATGTGCCTTGTATCGCCGCAGTGTCAACACTCCGCAGTGAACTCAACTCACGAAAATTAACCGCATTTTCGGTATTATATCAGCTTTCTGTTGCGTGGATAATGTCAACGCTTGTATTCCAAATCGGTAATTTATTTGTATAGACTTCACAAAATTAAATTTTTTTATGTTAGCTATTGCAAATTAAAGTGATTTAGGTTATAATAAAGGCATAATTTAATTGATATTAATTTTCGAAACCAAAGAGGGTTTTAGAAACAGCAATGTTTCTATACCCTCTTTATTTTTTTATTAGTTTGCGGACAGAAAGGCTATGGTGATTAATATGTTAGTTGATAATGATATTTGTATCTCAAGCGCACTTGAAGATTATCTTGAATCAATATATGAAATTTCAAAGCAAAAGACGAGTGTGCGCATAACGGATATTGCCCTTGCACTCAAAATATCAAAACCAAGTGTGAACAGAGCGGTAAATACTCTAAAAAAGCAAGGTCTTGTTTCTCACGAGCCTTACGGCGATATAATTCTTACGGAAAAGGGTTTTGAGCTCGGTGAGGCAGTATATCACCGTCATACGATGATTAAAAAATTCCTTGTAAATGTTCTTCATATTCCCGAAGATGACGCCGAAAAAGAGGCTTGCCAAATTGAGCATAACATAAGCCAAAATACAGTTGAAAAAATGAAAAGTTTTATGGAAAACTAAAAAGGAGTACCGAAAATGAACTCGTCGACGTACGTTTGTACGTTAGAGTTTATTTTCACAAAAAGTACAAAGGCAAGCCGTATATCAAAGATAGGCTTGCCTTTGTTTATAATATCTGTAAATTAAATTCAAATATAAAATAATATTTTGCACGATCCGGACAATTTATCATCCTCTGGAATTTATAAATCTCTTTCGTGCATTAAACCCTTCATATAATCGTCCATTGCGTCTGCAACTTGCTTTGAATACGCAACCGCCTCAACAACAGTTTTCGCGCCGCGAACAACATCGCCCGACGCAAAAATACCGTCACGCGTAGTTTCTCCGAACGTATTTGTTACAAGCAAACCTTTTTCATTAACTTCCAAGCCTGTCGTTGTTGAAACAATTCTGTCCTTCGGACCTTGACTTATCGCAATAATCGTTGAATCTGCCTGATAAAGATTTTCCGTTCCTCTTATCGGCGAAAGATTTCCCTTTCCGTCACATTCAAGTTCAACAAATATAACTCCGTCATCTACAATTTCCACAGGCTCAACGTGTACCACGAATTCAACACCGTCAATCTTTGCATAATCCACTTCACGCTGACTTGCTGCCAAATGGTCACTTCTTGAAAATACCGTAACCTTTTTAGCACCGTGTCTTAAAGCAGTTCTTGCAACGTCCATTGCCGAGTTACCCGCACCGATAATATTAACAGTATCGCCAAGTCTGTAAACATCGGGATTGGTAAGATAATTAATCGCATAATGCACATTTCCGAGCGTTTCGCCTTTTATATGAAGTGTGTTCGGTTTCCATACACCTGTACCGATAAATATTGCACTGTAACCGTCACGGAACATATCGTCAACGCTTATAGTCGTACCTATTGCCGTATTCGGTCTGATTTTAATACCAAGCTCAATCAACTTTTCCTTATATCTTTCCAAAATTGATTTCGGCAATCTGAATTCGGGAATACCGTATCTCAACACACCGCCGATTTTTTCTCTTGATTCAAATATCGTAATATCATATCCACGCTGTGCAAGTATTACCGCAATGGTTATACCGGCAGGACCTGAGCCGATTATACCTGCTTTCAAGCCGTTTTTTTCAATCCCCGAAAAACTAAGTTTATCAAAATAGTTTTCGGAAATATAATTTTCAATACTGCTTATATGAACCGGTGAGCCTTTTCTGTTCAAAACGCAATGTCCCTCGCATTGATTTTCATGATTACATATAAGCGAACAGACGATTGAAAGCGGATTATTCTCAAACACCATCTCGCCGGCTTGATTTATATCCCCCTCTAAAAACGTATGTATCATATCCGGTATCGGTGTATGTATCGGACATCCCTCTCTGCACATAGGTTTCTTACAGTTCAAGCATCTTTTTGCTTCATTAATAACGTGTATCGCCATTTCATATTTCCTTTCTGCAATATATTTACTAATTTGATTTTAACACATTTTATGTGAACATTCAACAGTTTAAATAATAAATTTTGTTGACAATTTGTTAATTTTTTCTCAATTACAAATTTCGACTTAATACTACATTCCTTATCCTTGAAAATACACCGTTTTAGTGATAAAATTATATTGTTTACTTGACAATTTACAAATTAAGTTGTATAATGACTTTATCGCTTTAGCACAATAAAGTTAAAATTCAAAAATATATTGAAAGGATTAGTTTTATGTCTAATTGGAAATTGCATACACCGAACGGTGTAAATGATATACTGCCGGACGAATGTGCAGTAAAAAAAGAAATTGAATCAACAATATGGTCTGTTTTTTCTTCAATCGGTTACAAAGAAGTTGAAACACCTACATTTGAATATTACGACTGTTATTTAGGTCTTAGCGGTCAGATTTCACAAGAGCATATGTTCAAGTTTTTTGACGAGCAAGGACGTATTCTTGCACTAAGACCGGACTTTACAACATCAATCGCCCGTATGGCGGCAACAAAGGTTGCAAATTCATACAAGCCTCAGCGCTACCTATACACAGGCAACGTATACAGAGTTGAGCAAACACAAGGTGCACGTCAAAGAGAATTTACACAAAGCGGTATCGAGCTTATCGGCTCATACTCACCTGCCGCAGACGCTGAAGTTATTTCAGCAGCTATGGAGGCTGTTCTTGCGGTAGGTATTGAAGAATTTTCAATGGAAATCGGTCAGATTGCATTCTTCAACGGACTTGTAAAACAAGCAGGACTTGACGAACAATCTATCGAAAAACTTCGCGAACGTATTGATTCAAAAGACTCTGTCGGTATTAAGACAATTACAGATAAACTTAATATTGATGACAATATCAAAAATCTTATGATTGATTTGCCTTACCTTTTCGGCGGTGAAGAGGTTTTCAAAAAGGCTTATGTTGACGGTCTTAACGAAGAATCCAAAAACGCACTTGACAACTTAAAGCGTATATATGAGCTTTTGTGTCTGTACGGTTTTGAAAAGTACGTTTCTATTGACCTTGGTATGCTTGAAAGTATCGACTACTACACAGGCTCAATCTTTAAGTGCTACACACACGGTGTCGGCTTCCCTATTTGTGCCGGCGGACGTTATGACAATCTTATGGGACAATTCGGCGACAATAAAGGTGCTGTCGGTGCGGCAATCGGTATAAACAGACTTATTTCCGTACTAAGCGACAAGGAAGTACATGATGTTTCCGCATCACTTGTTTTTGCCGAAAAGAATGCCGAAGGCATTGCCTATGACATTGCATACAATCTTCGTGTAAACGGCTGCCTTGTTGAAATGTATATCGGTGACGGCGATTATAAAACAGCAGAGGAATATTCAAAAGGCAAAAATATCGGTGCAATGCTTAGAGTTTTCCCTAACGGTCAGCTTATGATTAACGATTTTGCAAAACACGAAATTATCGAAACAACCGCAAATGAATTTTTAGGCTACTATGACGAATCTATGATGTTTGACGAACATGACCATTGCGGCTGCGGCTGTGACCATGACCACGAGCATGAACATCACCACGACCACTGCGACTGCGGTCATGAACACTGATTTTAGGGAGGAAGAGATTATAATGAGATATTTAACAGTTGCTCTTGCAAAGGGCAGACTTGCCGAACTTGCAATGGAATTATTTATTTCAATCGGAATGGATTGTTCCGAAATGAAAGAAAAAACAAGAAAACTTATTTTCACTGACGAAAAAAACAAGATGAAATTTATCCTTGTAAAAGCGTCTGACGTTCCTACTTACGTTGAATACGGTGCGGCTGACATCGGTATCGTCGGTAAGGACACACTTTTGGAAGAAAGCCGTAACCTATATGAAATGGTTGATTTGGGTTTCGGAAAATGTAAAATGGCTGTATGCGGTCCGAAAGAATTAAAAGGTAAGCTTGGCACTATGACAAATCTTCGTGTTGCGTCAAAGTATCCGCACATCGCAATGAAATATTTTCAAGACGACAAAGGTCAGACTATTGAAATTATAAAGCTAAACGGCTCTGTTGAGCTTGCTCCGCTTGTCGGACTTTCGGACGTCATTGTCGATATTGTCGAAACAGGTAAAACACTTTACGAAAACGGTCTTGACGTTCTTGAGGACGTATGCCCTCTAAGCGCACGTTTTGTTGTAAACAAGGTTAGTATGAAAATGGAAACAGAACGTATTATGAATATTGTAAAACAATTTGAGGAGAGAATTGCAAAATGAGAATTTACCCTGCGATTGATATAAAAGACGGTAAATGCGTGAGATTGTTCAAGGGACAATTTTCGGACGTTACCGTATACGGTGACTCCCCTGCCGAAATGGCTAAAAAATGGGAAAGTCTTGGAGGTGAATATATCCACGTTGTCGACCTTGACGGTGCTTTAAAAGGTCATGGCGTAAATGCCGCAAAAATCAAAGAAATATGCGAAAGCGTCAATGTTCCCGTACAAACAGGCGGCGGTATTCGTACTATGGAGGATATTGAGGCAAAACTTGCCTGCGGTATTGACAGAGTAATCATAGGTACAAAAGCCGTTTCAGACAGTGAATTTGTTAAACGTGCCGTTGATAAATACGGCAAAAAAATCGTTATCGGTATTGACGCAAAAGACGGTATGGTGGCTATCGAGGGTTGGGAAAAAACAAGCAATTTTACCGCTGTTGAATTTGCAAAGAAAATGGTAAATATCGGCGTACAGACAATCGTTTATACGGATATTGCAACCGACGGTACACTTGCCGGTCCTAACGTAAACGCAATGGCTGAAATGGCAAATACGGTAAATGCCGATATTATCGCCTCTGGCGGTGTCGGCAGTCTTGACCACATCAAGTCACTTGTTACAACAGGTGTTGAGGGTGTTATCGTTGGTAAGGCACTTTATACGGATAAGGTTGACTTAACCGAAGCTATCAAGACGGTAAAATAACAGGAAAGGCTGAATAATATGAAAAAGGTAGTAAGTCTTACAAGGCGTGCTATTGAACAGTATAATATGATTGAGGACGGCGATAAAATCGCTGTCGGTGTTTCGGGCGGTAAGGACAGTCTTGTACTGCTTAATGCGCTTGCGGAACTTTCGCGATACTATCCGAAAAAATTTACCGTTATGGGATTGACTTTGGATATGGGATATGATGCCGATTATTCAAAAGTACAAAAAATGTGTGATGATTTGGGCGTTGAATATAAGGTTAAGAAAACAAATATTAAAGAGATTATTTTTGATATACGAAAAGAATCCAATCCTTGCTCATTGTGTGCAAAAATGCGTCGCGGTGCGTTAAATGATATGGCAATCGAAAACGGCTGCAATAAAGTTGCACTCGGTCATCATAATGATGATGTGCTTGAAACATTCTTCCTTAGCCTTATGCACGAGGGCAGAATACATTGTTTCTCGCCTGTTACATATCTCGACCGCACTGATATGTATCAAATCAGACCTATGATTTACGTTCGCGAACGCGATATTAGGGGTGTGGTTAAAAATTATGATATTCCCGTTGTTCACAATCCTTGTCCTGCTGACGGATATACACAACGTCAATATATGAAAGATCTTATTAAACGTCTTGAAAAGGAAATGTATCCGGGACTTAGAAAAAGACTTTTCAGAGCAATCCAAGACAGTGCAATAGACGGTTGGAGCGATTATACAAAATAAGGACGGTCATTGACCGTCCTTATTTTTTTCCACCACTCCGTCACTTCGTGCCACCTCTCCTCAAAGAGAGGCTTTTTGTATGGCTCCCATTGAGGGGTGCTGTCGACGCAGTCGACTGTAGGGTGGCTTTCTTATGCTTTATGCTTTATGCTTTTGCCACCACTCCGTCACTTCGTACTACCTCTCCTCAAGGAGAGGCTTTTTGTATGGCTTCCCTTAAGGGGAGTTGTCGACATAGTCGACTGTGGGGTGGTTATCTATCTTTTCCACTTTTCAGACAACATATCAATCTGGTCTGCGAACTTTGCCAAATCTTTATTGGCCATTCCCTCACAACTTCTTGCAACTGCAAGCAATCTTTCCGCCGCGGCAATAAGTCTGCCGAATACAGTCGCAGCACGTTTTGTAGTTTTCTTTTTCTGCACGCGTATGCCGTACGTCTGTACAACCACTTCACCTGTCAGCAAATCGTAACAAGTACCGCTGTACGGTGCAACAGAATTATAGCCGTATTCATTTCTGATACAATCGGTAAATTCATCACAAGACTTTTCCTCGCCATGATTAACAAAGACAATTTCAGGCTTTTTCTTAAATGTTTTAAGCCACTTTATAAGACCGTTCTTGTCTGCATGTCCGCTTATTCCGTCAAGCATTTTAATTTCGGCATTTACTTCTATATCCTCACCAAACAGTTTTACATTCTTAATACCGTCACACAACATTCTGCCTAGCGTTCCCTCTGCCTGATAGCCGACAAACAAAATCAAACATTCTCTTCGCCACAAATTGTGTTTTAAGTGATGCCGTATTCTTCCCGCCTCACACATACCGCTTGACGATATTATAACTTTCGGCTTTTCGTCAAAATTAATTGCAACAGACTCATCAGTTGAAACGGCAAGTTTTAATCCGCTGAATGTAAGCGGATTTATACCGCTGTCCACCAACGCTCTTGCCTCTTCGTCCAGACATTTTACGTCACACTGTAAAAATATTGCAGTAGCCTCATTCGCCAAAGGACTGTCCACATACACAGAAAAATCACCGTAACCTTTTACAAGATTTTGTTCTTTAATCTGACGTATATAGTATAAAAGCTCTTGCGTTCTGCCTACAGCAAATGACGGTATAACAACATTTCCGCCCCTGTCAAATGTTCTCTGAAATTCCCCCGCAAGCAATGTTATATAATCGGGTACTTCCGTATGAAATCTGTTTCCGTAGGTGGACTCTATAACAAGATAATCGGTATCGTCCGTATCATAAATCGGAGTCGGGTCTTTTATAATCGGTTGATTTGTATTTCCCACGTCACCGCTGAAAACTGTTTTCTTCGTAATACCGCTTTCCGTTATCCAAATTTCTATACAAGATGAGCCGAGCAAGTGACCTATATCGTGAAATCTTATTTCGACATTTTCCAAAATTCTTATTTTCTCATCATAATTACACGGACGGAATTGCTGAAGCACACCGATAGTATCGTCCATATCATAAATCGGAACATATTCTTCCCTGCCGGCACGCTTTGCTTTTCTGTTTCGCCATTTCGCCTCAGTTTCTTGAATATGCGCACTGTCCGGCAACATTATTTCGCATAAATCAGATGTTTCATTCGTTGCGTAAATTTTGCCGCGAAATCCGTTTTTGTAAAGTAACGGCAAATTACCCGAATGGTCAATATGTGCATGAGTAAGCAATACACATTCAATATCATTTGGATTTACGGGAATTTCTTGATTTTCAAATATATCAGCACCTTGTTCCATTCCGCAGTCAACAAGAATATTTTTTCCGTTCGTTTCTATTAGCGTACAACTGCCCGTAACTTCGTGTGCCGCACCTAAAAATGTGACTTTCATACTAACGCACTTCCTTTCTATTTTATTTATACCACCGATTTCGGCTTTAGTAACAAATAAATTGTATTTTTTATGTTTTAATGTATAATATTTTTGAGGTGTTTGGTATAAAAAAAGAGCTTTAAAGCTCTTTTTTGATTTCCTCAAGTAAAGCAGTGCAACCTTCAAGTACATCATTATATGTTTTATCAAAATCACCTGTGTACCATGGATCCGCAATATCTCTCGGATTGTCGGACCAATCAAGTAAAAGGTGTATTTTGTTTTCGGTATCATTCGGTAACATACGTTTCATATTGCGTAAATTGTAACTGTCCATACCTATGATATAGTCATATTTGGCATAGTCGGATTTTTTTAATTGAACCGCATATTTTCCGTCAACAGAAATACCGAATTCCGCAAGCTTTTTGCGTGTACCATAGTGTACACCGTTCACGATTTCCTCCGTACTCGTCGCCGCAGACGCTACGTAAAACTCGTCACTAAGCCCTGTCTTTTTAACTAAATCCTTCATCACAAACTCCGCCATCGGCGACCTGCATATATTGCCGTGACAAACAAAAAGTATCTTAATCATAATTTTTCCTTTCATAAAAAGCCGTAAAATGCCGTGGTTTGCCCGTATTTGCGGTGTCTTTCAAACGATTAAAAAACATGCTTGACAAGAGCGTAATCTGCAAAACACGGCAAATAAGGGCAAATCGAGGACACCGTTAGTAGTAAGATAGTAGTAAAAATCCGAGTGTTTACTACTAAGGATTTTTGAGAGTATTTTTGTATTTGATTGATAAAACAAAATTTATCGTTTAGTTTATTAATTCCAATCGGCACACAAAAATTTAGATTAAAATCGCACTTAGCAGTTTTTCTAATTTTATTTACAAATATTCACAAAGGCACATCAACCTCACTTTTGGAAATACTTAAATCTTGACACCCCATGGGATTTTATCTTTATCTTTCCATGTTGTGAATAGAAACTTATCAAAATTATAAAAATCTGTTTCTCTGTATGAATATTGGCGTTCAAAGTTTCCAATATTCGTGACGTACCCAGTGTGAATTGATCTTAATTCGTAATCCCTATATTTCAAACTATTATTTAGTTGCTTATACAAGGAATAATTGAAGGCATCATCAATTTTCAAATGCTTAATCATATCTGAATATTCACCAATATAATCAACAAACAACACTAAATTGATAGCACACAAAGCAAACACTTCATTATCTACTCTGCGTGAATAATAGGCTATTCCATCATACCTCATCTTTTTACACGCCATCATTAACGACTGTGAAATAATATATTCTGACTTAAATGTTCTGTTTTCTTCTTTTATTATATAACAAGTTGCAATCGCAAGAAGATACAATTTTAACCAACAGTGTACCCTATCTTTTTCAAATTCATTCAAGCAGCTAAAATCTCTTATAGAAACAGCCAAGTTGAAAATCTTCTGATTACCTTCTAACAATATTGGCGAAACATTAAAATCTATTTCTGCTGGACATCCCGTTTCTATCCAACATCCGTATGAAGAATTGGCTAAATACATGCTGGGATTTCCCGGAATGCTAAATCTATAATTTCCTGATTTAGCCCTCAATGAATTAGGTAAATGAATCATATCTTTCGCTGTAAACTCCTTATTAGGAGGTCCTAATCTACTTCGGAAGAATTGCAACTCATCATTCTTATTTCCAGGGAAAGCATCACTATAATTAACCGAATTTACTGCAAATGGGTTATCTCCTATCTCATTTACTAATTCAAAAATAATATTGTTACTTTCTGCTATATCAGCCTTGTAATACAAATCTAAAGATTCCAGTATTTTTTTGCTGAAAATATCTATAATCTTCAGACTTTCATCATCAGCATTAGCTTTTTTTGCTTGTTCCATTACTATATTATATTTCTTTTCTAAATCAGCTCGATAATCTTTATCTTTATCAATTTTAAAAGGAGCATATAATTCTTTGCAAATGAAACCATTATTTAACCATGTCAATCCCATTTGATAATACCACCCTTTCATACTCAGATGTATATTTGTATTCTTCCGATTTTAATTTATTTCTATAAATTCCGATTTATCCATCTAAGCAATTATACCACACCTTATACATCATATCAATTCACAAATCCGACATTTTTTAACAAAAAGCAAATAAAAAATAGGCACCCAAGCCGTAGCCTGAGTGCCGTCTATGCAACATTATCATATAACCCTGAACATCTTCTGTGTTATTAAATTTCTTCTTGAATTTTTATCAAGTTCGTTTCTCGCATTATTCAAATCCTCCATACGTTTTAGTTCGTCCTCGGCATCTTCAAGACCGAGATGTGTATAAGTGTTTAGTGTTACGCCTATGTCGCTATGCCCCATAAGGTACTGCAATGTCTTTGGGTTCATTCCTGATTTCGCCATGTTACTGCAATAGGTATGTCTGCAAACGTGTGGCGTAATATTCGGTATCTGTATACGGTAAATATCGTTGTATCGCTGGACCATATGGTTAAAACGATGTTCCCAGTGCATTGCTACAAGCGGATTTCCGTCTTTGTCATAGAACAGAAATCCGGCATATCCGTCAATCATTTTTTCTCTTTGCTGCGGTTCTCTGTCCTCGATAATGGCTTGAAAACACTTTGCCACTTCCTCTGTAATTGGAAGTTTTCTTGTTCCGGCATTGGTTTTCGTTGATTCAATTACATATTGCATATCTGAGGTTCTCTGAAGCTGATGGTCAATATTTACAATTCGGTTCTTTAAATCAATATCTTTGAGTGTCAAACCGCAGAATTCCGATATTCTCATTCCTGTATGGAATAGGATATAAACCACCTCATAATACTTACAATAGCAGTTATCATCATGCACGAATTTCAAAAACTGTCGCATTTGCTCTCTTGTTATTGCAGTTCGTGTATGTGAATCATTCACCACAACTCCGGCAAGCTGAAATTCAAATGGATTCTTATTTAAAATATCATCATCAACAGCCATCTGAAATGCAGGTCTTAGAACTCCGCGTACCGACTTGACTGTACTGTAACCTTTGCCGTCACTCTGCATTTTAATAAGGAAAAGTTTTGCATCCGATGTTTTAACGTCTGCTATTTTCGCCTCGCTAAATTCCTCTTTTTTCAAGATATTCTTTACAAAGTTATAGTTTGCAACTGTACTGTGTTTTGCTCCTGTTTTTGTGGATAGGTATCGCTCTACAAGTTCGTTCACTGTTATATTTCTTTTCATCGGATCTAACTGCGATTCCAAGTCGAATCCTATCTGCTTTTCAAGTTCCCTCAGTGAAAGACACGGTTTCTTTCCTGCAGGTAATTTGTCCGTAGGTTCAAGTTTCCAACTGTACACAAAATGCGGTTTGCCTGCTATATGATACTTAAACTGATATTTTCCGTCTGCTCTCATTGACTCTCCCGCTCTCAAAACTCTATGTTTTGAATCGCGTCTTATTCTTCCTCTGATCCCCATTATCTGCACCTCCTAAGTTCCGGATGTTTTAAGATATACCTCTCAAATGCCGTTCTGATAATCAATCTTCGACTGCCATAGAAAACGATAAAATCATGAACCGTTTTTTCTCTGATAAGAGAATGAAACTTTCTTTGGCTGAGGTTGAAATATTCAATCGTTTCTGACAGATTTAATAAATCCTTTTTCTCTGCTGTTGCTCTCTGCATAAAATTTCTTCCTTTCTGTTCTTTAATTTTCACTTTTAGTTTGATTATAAGCTTTATTAAGCTTGCACTATATATCACTCTAAAAGCTCATAAAGTCAACTACTTACGGCAAATAAAATCAATTTATATCGTAGAAATTCGGCAGAGATGTTCCTCAAATTTAGGACGTATTATTAAATATCTGTTGCCACTGTAAATAGAGAATACTCCGAGATTATCTTCCGCCAGTCTGCGGATTTTTTTGACTCCGATATTGAAATATATACTTGCTTCTCTTATGGTAAGCATATATTTTTCTCCGAGTGTTATAGGTACATTTTTCTCTTCATTCATTGCAATCACGTATAATTAAAACTATCTCGAAAGGGGGGTAGTTTTAATTATTTCTCCTTTCCTCAAAATTGTTATATTTGC